>Ga0209568_1000005_pt1 | contig 96141 bp, 78 predicted proteins | sample WorMetOlspDAHAB2_FD_187406 | JGI IMG/M metagenome (GOLD analysis project Ga0209568, IMG submission 187406) | Marine gutless worms symbiont microbial communities from Max Planck institute for Marine Microbiology, Germany - Olavius sp. DAHAB.2... ...
AATACGCAATATCTTCGTTGTATGGGACTAAGAAGCGAAAAATTTAGGTGAAAAAGCTATTGCAAAGCAGAATATTTTGAGTTAACTTTGAAGCATATCCACCGGGGTATGGCTCTGCCAGATGGGGGAAGAGCACCGGTTACTGTAAAAGGTAATGTCCAGGCTATTCCCGGTTCGAATCCGGGTCCCGGTGGATTATCTTTTCCATAGTAGCGAGTATCTTTTGTCATTATCAAGGGTGTTCTTGCTGTCAAAAAGAAAGGTATGTAGCACCATTGAAGTCAGTTTGCGGCCAGGAAGGAATACGATCTTGGCATCATGCTGCTCATCGACGGGGTAACGGAAGACTAGATTGCCGGTGGTGTTGTCCTTGTAGATGGCCTCTGGATTGGCGACATTTTGAGGAATGCACTTCATTTCATCTATTGAAAGGTTCACATCGGCGAGGCTGCCATCGGAATCCCGACGGTTTCTGGCGCCATGGATTACTGAGCGATCTTTTATCATCAGTTTGATATCCTCGCCGATAGCTTCTGCAGCATCCGGCCTGAGCGTGCTGAACATCATAGGCGCATCCGCGTAGAGTCGTTTGTTGGGGAGAGCCTCATCGGGCAGGTTGCTGATATAAATATTCCATTCTGCCTGAGTGAGCTGGTAGCCGGACATTTCTTCTCGATAGTTGTCCTTTATATAGGAAATCGCTGATTTGCCCTTGTATTTGACTTTTCTTAGGGCTGTGTATCTGGTGAAGTTAGGGGCGAGCATTTCCCTGCCGGGGTCATATCGCCATTCTTTTGGGATGGACGAGTTTATATCGACCCCTCTGGGGATACCTGTTGGTCCTCCGAGTGTCTTGACCTGAGATTCTGTGAGTTGATTGCGGTAGCATTGACATCTCCATCCGTTTGGCGGCGTGCCTGTTGCCCAGAAGGGATCATCATAGCGGAGAATCATGCCGTGAAATGCGCTGTGACCTTCTCGTTTTGTTGAGCGCTGCACCTGCTGGTACTGCCAGTAGGGATAGAGGTGAGCGGTTCGGAGCATTTCCCGTGTTTCTCCTGCTGAGTATGCAGTTAAGACATTAGTCTGGTAGATGGTTCTTAGTCGCCGGTTGATGTACTTTCTATCTTTTTCGGTTTTATCTGACCTTCCGTACCATCCCTTTTCAGCCATGATGCGTCGCATATCGCGCTTGAATGCTCCAAGGCCGGTGCCCTTTTCCATGCTTTCTGCCATGATCACCGATGTCGCTGGTTAGTGTTTGCCCCAGGATGGCTTTGGCGATTGCGGCTATCGGAGAAGACCTACTACCGCTGGCGCAAGGAATATGGTGAGATCAAAATCGATCAGACTAGGCATTATAAGGGAAATAGACGAAGAAAACCAGAGGCTTCGCAAGGCGGTTTCGGATCTAACACTCGATAAGCTGATAAAGGCAGACGGAAACCTTTCAGATGCGAAGCACGAAATAAGTAATGCAGATTTCGGAGAGCTCATTGAAGCGAAGAAATCTGGAATCCAACGTGCTATCCAAGTAAAAACCGGAATGGATTTCAAGCGCTTTGCCAAATCCATACTGCTTGCCCAGGGTGATTGCGACGTTTTTTTGAGGGCTAATACGGAGTAAAAATCGAAAATACCCGAGCAAATTACCGGCATGGTAATATATCAAGGATTTTTCGCTGTTTCCACTAAAAACGAAGAGCGTGAGAAGCTTAACAGAAACAACTTCCGGAACTTCAGCATACCTACAATCAGAGTGTGAGTGAGTGGGATTTTGACTGAAAATCCCGAGAGGTCACTAAAAACAGACAAGCGAAGAAGTATCTAAACTGAGATTCAAGTTGTCCGGGAATATCGCTACGGAGAGTTGTAGTTTGAGATAGTCTGTAGGTCAGCTTTCCAAAATCCACTCATCTGTTCTTTTCCTTACATCCTGAAGTCCTCGGAATTCGTAGAGAAAAATGCGTCTATCGGCATAGAAACTTTTCTTCGAAATCCAAGGTCAAGATGCAATCCAGGCATCCGTTCTCATAAAGGTCTCACTCCTAAGAGGACCCACGGAAAAACCATGAACCCCCACTCTTGTATACTCCTCAATGAAGTCAACCAGTCTTTTCGCCCCATCAGGAAGTTCCTCCCAAACTCGTGTTCCCGCAACACTGCCATCCCAGCCATCGAAATTCTCAATCAGCGGCTTAACCCGTTCCAGCTCTGCTGCGGACGAGGGAAAACAATCAATCCGCCGCCCGTCAAGTTCGTAGGCTGTACAAAGCCCAACAGATTCAAAACCGTCATACAGATTCAGATGCGACAGAATAAACCCGTCCAAACTATTGATCCAACCGGAGTATTTCAATGCCACCAAATCCAGATAACCAATCCTGCGGGGTCTGCCCGTTGTCACGCCATACTCATGGCCAAGTTCCCTGAGCCTATTCGCAAGTGCCACATCTTCCCTCATTTCGGTCGGAAAGGGTCCATTCCCAACTCGGGTTTGATATGCCTTGAACACTCCCAGACACTTATCAATTTTTCTAGGACCTATCGCCGCGCCGATGGCAGCGCCGGAACTCACGGAAATACCTGAGGAAACATATGGATAGGTTCCATGGTCCAAGTCGAGCAGGGTGCCCTGTGCCCCTTCGAGCAAGATTTTTTTGCCCTCATTCTCCATCATAAAGGCAGCTAGATTGAGCTTCATCGGAGCAAGCCATTCCCTAAACGGTTCCAGCCAGATCCTTTCGGACCTGCTCATCGAATCCCAAATCACGGGGTCCCAAAGATCGGCAACCCTAAGCCCATCGCGAGAGGCCTTTTTCTCGTAAGCTATTCCAATACCGCGGCCGGTGGTTCCAATAGGACGAGGTCGCGTATCATCCACACTCCGATCCTCACTCTTATATCCAGGTAAAACCAGATGAGCACGATCGGAGACAAACACCCGCCCTTCCCATTCAATGTCTTGTGCGCTTATTGCGGCCAATTCCTCGAACATTGATGCCGGATCAATAACCATCCCGTTGCCAAGCACAACACTCTTGCCCGAGGAAATAATTCCCGCGGGGATTAAATGAAGCGCGAAGGTTTTGTCTTCAAACTTGACTGTATGACCCGCGTTCGCCCCGCCGGAGAAACGAACCACCAACTCAGCTTCATCAGAGAAATAATCAACCATCTTTCCCTTACCCTCATCGCCCCACTGGGCCCCAACTACAGCTAAATACATTCCCATCAGCCTCCGACAAAAAGTCTAAACAACCAGTAACTTCCCAGCAAAATTAAATTCATTCATAAACCAGGGGAACAGCTTTTAATAGCTGCCCCCTCGGCACGGCGAGCAATTTCATAAGGCCAACCCCCATCAATCGCAATTACAGAGCATGATAACCTGGCCCATTCTGAATAGCGCTCATATCCTGTCCGTGACCGAAGATAAGGCACATTGGCTCGATACTCCCGCTTCGTTCCTTATTCATTCCAAATCCACATCTCCAGGAAGAATCCCAGAATGCATGCCGTAAATAGGCGAATCACGCAGTTTTATTCATCATGTCCCTTATCTCTGCCGAAACCCTGGCATAACGTCTCGCAATTATTCTAGCCCTAGAGGAAGCGATCCCCCTATATTCCGCCGGATTATCGAAAAAATCCTCTACGCTCCGGCCCAGACGCTTCTCCAGGGCCGAGGAAAGGATTCCCCATAAATCCGGCTCATCTTCCTTGAGTATATCTCTTATCGACCTCCCAGACGAATCGGCTAACAGGGTGGCCTGTCTGATTCTCTCATGGGCATCGTCTACACCCGAGACTGCCAGGAGAATATAGCAGGGTTCCGCAAGAATTCCATCTCCCATACTTCGAAGATTTACGGCCATCTTGTCTCGTCTTATAACCAGTCCCCCTAAAATTCTCTTCATCCGCGCCACCGCGGCCGCAAATCCAGCGATATAATCCGCGATAAACCTCCCGGATGCCGAATTAGTCAAATCACGTTGGTGCTCGGAAATTTGATCCAGATAAAACGTAAGTACTCGGGGTGAAAAGGCCTTCCAAAGACTCTTCACATGCTCACAATTCCATGGATTGCGCTTCTGCGGCATGGTGGAAGAACCCACCTGTCCCGCTTCGAAACTCTCCCTAAGCTCTCCAATTTCCGAACGCTGCAGATGCCTTAAATCATCCGCAAGATTCGCTATGATTCCGAAGGCCGTGTTTAATTCAAGTAATAGACGAAGAAGGTATTCCGGTTCAACCAATTGATTCGAATAGTCGGAACTATCCAGGCCCAATTCATGTAAATAGATCTCCTCCAATTTCTCTGGGTTTCGCGAGATCATGCCGATGGCGTTGTAGGCGCCAACCGCGCCGCTTAGCTTGCCGCATAAATTTCTGCTTCGCTTCTCAATCTCGATAAGCGATTGTCCAAGCCGCGAAACATACTCGGCAATCGCAAAACCAAATGTGATGGGAACAGCCAATTGACCATGAGTTCTACCCGCCTGGGAAGTATCTGCCTCTCTCTCGGCAATCTTTATACAGGCATCAAGCAGATCAATAAGCAGAGGGATTACCACCTTCCTAATCCCGTCGCGAATTCTCATGGCGGTGGATGTCTCAGTCACATCGGCAGAGGTGGCCCCCATGTGAACCCAGGGTTTAAGTTCATTCGGAAGCTTCCTTTGAATGACATTCACGAGCGCCTTGACATTGTGATTGGTCAGTCTCTCCTCAGCCTCCACTTCCTCAGGACTAATTGAATCAGCGAGTTCATCCACAGCGGCAAGGAGGTCCGCCCGCTTATCCAGGTACTCATTGATATGAACTCTCAGCAGCGCCATCTCGGCTTTGATCATGTAACGTACTACGGCATCCTCGCTCAGATACTTTGCAAGTAAGTTGAAAAGTTCGCTATTCGCCATCCAATACCGCTGGTCCAGCGGCGATATATTAAGATATATGTCTCTTTGCTCCATATGAAATCATTGCTGAAGCGAATCTTGAATTCAAGTCCGAATTGTGGCTTCCTAACTTTCCGACGCCGCAATAATTGCAGGGTCTGGGCGCCCATCTCACTTGACCAAAGGGATTTGAAAGCGCTACAATTCTGGCTTAGCTGCGCCTGTTGTATAATGGTATTACCTTAGCCTTCCAAGCTAAAGACGTCGGTTCGATTCCGATCAGGCGCTTTCAAAGACCTGGTTTTTAATTATTCAATTGTAGGTAATTAAAAAATGCTCACTTTCATTCTCTCTTTATTCAATTTGGATTCGCCAAAACATGCGCCAAAAATAGAAGATTATTGTGAATAGAAAAAAACGGAAGCCCGCCAAGAACCGGATCGTATACGAAGGGCGATTTAACTCTGTGAACATGGGCTTAACAGAGAAAAAATCGCAGGCTTAGCTTTAACTTGACGGCAACTGCATGGAATCGGAAATTTAGACCAGTAAAACTTTTTTCAGTCCACCTTCGGTTACTTCCGGAAATCTGAAACCTGCCTGTCTTCGCATTAGCCTTACCGTGGCACGACGATGTCAGCGGAGTCCATCGTAATCGTTCGCTGTGTCCAAATCTCTTATCACCCCCTCATGTTCCCAGAGCACCAGCAGGGTACGATATCTGGTCATAAGGTTCCGAATCGGCTTGCCAGCTGCCGCCGTTCTAATCGCTTCTGCCATACATCTATCAAGTAGAACCGGATGCCCCGGCCTTCCCTCAAAAACCGGACGAACAATTGGCCCGTCCCCGAAGCTTGCCAATCTGATATAATCATCGCTGCGAATCAGGGGCATGTCGCCGGGCACTATAAAGAATCTATCGCTACGCAACTCATCCAAGCCCGAGCGGATTGTTGCATCCATACCCAGTTCCCAATCGGCTGCTTTTAGCAGAATCGGCACCCTGTGCTTTTCTCCAGCGACATTCTCCATCGTCAGGTTGGAATTCCATCCAAAAATCTCCTCCAATCGTGCAAAATTGTAGCCTCCAAGCACAATCGTCCTACATCCGGCCTTTTCCGCCTCAAAAACAACCTTCTCGATTACAGTTTCAGAATTCCAATTCAAAGCGGGTTTCCACCCGCCCATTCGAGAGGAGCGACCTCCCACAGGAATAAGGCAGTCGTACATTTTTTTTATTAGCAAATTCATTCCCGAATTCAATATAATTGTCTTTGCAATGCTTTTGAACAATTTATGCGAGGTTTTCAGGGGAAAAGACAAGTTTCTAATCTGCACACACATGAATCCGGATGGCGATGGACTTGGTGCAGAATACGCCCTTTGCAGCGCACTTTTGGATCTAAACAAAAAGGCGCTGATACTAAATGGCGATCAGATGTCTCAGAAATATCACTTTATCGACAAGAGGGAGATTATAAAGACTCTCGGCATTGATGGTACTTATCCAAGTGATGTCGAGGATTGGACCCTGGTGATATTGGATACCAACCCATCCAATATTGGCCCTCTAGACGATATATCGGCAATCGGAAAAATCTCCGACCTCATCATCATCGATCACCATGAAGCAAACAAAGAGAAAAAGTATCCTGCCTGGCTAAGTTCTGACTCTTCTTCCACCTGCGAAATGGTTTTTGACCTGCTTGAAGCCATGAACGTCAGAATCACTCCCGACGTCGCGATTGCACTCTACGCTGGCATAGTATACGACACTGGATCCTTCTCTTACCCCAAAACCCAGGCAAGAACATTCAGGATAGCTGAAATACTGGTGCGTAATGGCGCCATTCCAAATGTGATATATTCGCAGCTCTACACAAGAAAATCCAAGGCCTCTTTGAAGCTTCAAACCATGGTGATGAATACACTTCGGTTGTATCATAACGACAATGTCGCCATCCAGTTGATGTCACGCGAGACACTGATAGCCTCGGGAGCTCACTACGAGGAAGCCCAGGAATTGGTAAACTACCCCCTTCAATGCTCCTGCGTTCAAGTTTCCATCTTCCTCAAGGAGGACGATAAAGGTGTTAGACGTTGTTCAATGCGTTCGAAGGACTCGGTGGACTGTGCAGCCATAGCGCAAGACTTCGGGGGAGGAGGCCACAAAACCGCCAGCGGATTTCATGTTCAGAAAACCCTTGCAGAAATTCAACGCGAGCTTCTTGAATTGCTGCGCCCTTACTTCTCATAATCCCCATATGAAATCCGTGAAGGGTGTGCTTCTTCGACTATTCATTGTTCCTCTACTACTCCTGCCATCTTCCTGCCAACGCAGCGAGATCCCTCAGCGGCCAGCCATTGGAAGTACTTTGAAACCGCGCACGGAAACCCGGACAGAAAACGACAAACAAGACGCACTCTCTACATCCACCAACCAAAATGATAGTCAAGTACTGGTAAACCTCGGTGTCAGCTATAACATAATAACCCTGGTTGACGGCAATCTGGATTCTGGACAATCCGATGAGCAAATCCTGATTGTTCTTCCCCTGAACAATCCGGAGGCAAATCTGGAGCTTGTAATAGCTTCAGCCATGCCGGCCAGGAAGCAATATGGTGTGGTTTGGAAGCTTCCACTTCAAACCCGAACATTGACCGGAATCACTCTGAATTTGGACGATGTTACAGGTGATGGTAGAAATGAATTAACTGTCTCCGGATTCGACGAAAACAATTTTCATGTTGTGAAGATACTTTCGGTGCCGCAGAATGGTGAAATCACCGACATTGGCACAGTTTTCGACGCCGGAATAAACGGTAATATAGACATTATCCAAAACACAAACCGGGGGGATCCAAGCATTCCCGCCAGCATTGTGGTTCAAGAAATAGACGTACAGAACAGCCTCGACTTAACTGAAACAACCTGGGCATGGGATTCGGAGTCTTATACCTTCAAGTCCGGCACCCCTCGCCGGGTGAAATTCGATGCAATTCTCGAAGAACGCATGAGGAATGTATACACAGGTGGTATTGACGAATACAAACAATATCTAAGTGGTCCCTGGTATCGGGAAGACGGGGCGAAAACTTCACTGGATTATGTTTTTTTTGATGTCAAAAGAGATGAAATCCTCTTCCACAGCGGCTTCATTCAGGAGGCATACACATGGAAGCTAAGTCAGAGAACCACTGCCAAAAGGTTATATATCCAGCTAAAGAATGAAATAATGCCAAGTATAGCGGCTGATTTTTCTATCAGTGCCGAATCATGGGATGAAATCAAAGTCATTTCGAATACAGGGTGGGCCGGAGATTATCACCGACTGACTTCCAAGCTGCAGAAAACCTTGGAAGTGAAGGAAGTCCAGTTGCCCTCTATACTCACAGGAGTCTGGCAGGGCCAGAATGGCGCCGAGATAGTATTCGACTTACCCGAGATTCAGTGGAGTGAAAACAACAGCGTGCGTACCGGCATTGCATCATTCTTTAGCTTAAACGATCAATTGGTACTGCAGATCCAGTTCATCAGGGAAAACGGCGCCATGGAAGAATCAATTAACTGGCTGGTCGAATACGAAGAGGAGGAAGATCCGCCCCGCAAGTCCATTTCACTGATACGGGCCCAACTGGAAGTGAGAGGGGCAAGGGCCAGCGACCTAAATCCCAGGAAATTTGAGCAGATTCTTACCCCTGAATCCTAGAGCTATACCCTTCCTCACACCCACCTTTCTTCTCGAAAACCCGCCGCATTCAGGCGGCGCCTTATCGCGGCTCGCGCGCTGCGGATGATTCCAACAGAGTACCCGGCACTTCCCATCTCGAAATTCTGCTTCTAGCAATATACTCAATGGTGGAATTCCCAAAATTGCTCGTCAAGGCATTTATCGCCCCCGTGGGCGGATATCCATACGTCTGTGCGATGTCCAGCTGAACCAGCCAAAAATATGGAGAACTGATAGTTCTTTGCGCTGAGAAGTAGCGCAGCAACTCCGCCAACGCGCCATCACTATCACCAATGTGAGCCAGAGAAAGCGCTGCAATTGCGGCGGCCTCATCTCTGACTATAGCCGCCCGCGCTGAATTAGCCAGTTCAAGCGCGGTTTTTCTAACCTCGGAGAATTCGCCCATAACGAATTTCAGTTTGATCGAATCGAGCAGATATGATTCACCAGCCTTGCCGCCAATTTTGGAAGCTAGTTCATAATGCCTTGCCGCCTCCCCGGGCAATCCAATAAGTGATTCCAGGGCCGCCATCCGTGCAAAAATGACGGCAGACTGCGCCAGGGGTAAATTGAAAGAATGTGAATTTAGCACGACTAGCGCATCTCTAGCCGAATTAGCGAGCGATGCGAGATGAAAAAGAACATCGGGATACTTCTGACTCCCCCTATTTGCCTCCAGCCATTCGGCATAGTGCAATCTTGCGGCAGAAATCTCGCCGACCCGCTCCAGGATGAGAGCATCATCCAGACTCGCGGCGGAGGACAGCGCAGAAACCAGAAGATACTGGATACCCAGAATTCGAAAAGCGTTAATCGACTTCGTTCTCCTACTCACTGTCTATTGATTTATCATGTGATTCATCGTGGCTCGACCTGCTTCCCAAGATACGGGTCTTGCCTCTGGCCTTATCATTCTCCGATTTCTTGACCGTATCATCGGTTTTTTCTTTTTTCATTCTTCGCTCTCTATATCGAAATCCAACGAAAAAGGGAATAACCGAAAGCATTCCGATCATATACATCACAAAAAAGCTTATCAAAATCGGAATATCGGTAAATGTACCCTTTTCGCTTGGCCAAATCCTGATAGTCGAGGTAAATTCAAAGTTAAGACCAATAAAAGCGCCGATTATTATAAGCAGAAGTATAAACAAGACTAGCTTGACGGGCATTTTAAGCTTCCTCCTTGTCAGCATGAAATCTCTGTGCCGCAACGGCAGTGTTCCATAATAGCATAGCTCTTGTGAGTGGTCCAACTCCACCTGGTACAGGAGTGATTGCCCCTGCTACCTCTCTGACAGAATCGAAGTCCACATCTCCCACAAGGCGATAACCTCTTTTTTTTGAGTCATCCTCCACGCGGTTCACTCCAACATCAATAACAACCGCCCCCTCCTTTATCATGTTCCCCTTTATCAACCCGGGTTCACCTGCAGCGGCAATGACAATGTCCCCACGGCTAAGCACCCTCTCCATGTTTCTGGTATACGAGTGGCACACGGTTAGAGTTGCATTGCCGCCATATCCCCTTCGGAACAGAAGATTCGCAAGGGGGGCGCCAACTACCCTACTCCTTCCAACAAGGACAATCTCAGCTCCTTCTATGATGATATTCTCGGCCTGCAATATCTTTATCACTCCATACGGTGTACATGGGACAAAGCATCTCAAGTTAAGAACCAGCCTGCCCAGATTGACAGGGTGAAATCCATCGACATCCTTTTCGGGTGAAATCGCGGCGATGATGCGCTCCTCGTCCACATGTTCGGGGAGCGGCAACTGAATCAGAATTCCATGAATCCGTGAATCGTGATTGAGGCCGTCAACAATATCCAGCAGTTTCTTTTCCGAAGTATCAGCGGGAATTCTAATATCGCGGGAATAAATACCCACTTCATCGCAGTCTTTCTCCTTGGAATTGACATAGGACACACTCGCTGAATTCTGCCCAACAAGCACAACACCCAGCCCCGGCTCTGTGCCCTCCACTGTGAGTTTTCTTACCTTTTTAGCTACCCTACCCCGGACCTTGGCGGCAATTGCCCTGCCATCAATTATTCTCGCGCTCATTGAACCTACATTACAGGCTTTCTTTGGGTTCTGTGAATATGTTTTTGAGTCCCATAACCTCAGGGTTCATAGGCTTGTTGATAAGATTCACTTCGCCATGCTAGGATTTGCAGGCAATTTACACGATATGAGGACTGCTCTTGTCCAAAACACTACTGATTATCCCCCTGTCTCTGCTGTTTATCGGGATGATTGACGCTCAGGAGGAAGATCCCTTCACCCCCCAGAATTCAGTCAATCAGAGGTTTCGGGGAGACCAATCCTTTTCCATTTCGGCGGGGACCATAATACCACTCTTCACCGTGTTGCTCCATGACATAGATATCAGCGAAAAGAAAGCCGGAGTCACTAAAACCCAACTATCTGTAGGCGGAGTTGGATATCTGACCTATGGCATCTACATTTTTCCGGATATCAAGCTTAGCCTTCAACTGGGAGGTAGTTTCGAGTGGGATATCAACAGGAACCTGCTATATATGGTTCCATTGGTATTAAGAGGTTCCTATGAATTTCACCCCATGGGCCGTATGACGATTCCGCTGCATCTAGGACTTGGAATTAACATGATCACGTGGAAGGAAGAATTCGAGGTTGACTTTTTGCTCAAACCAGGCTTTGGTGTGTACTTCGATTGGAATGTGGAATGGTCCTTCGGTGTCGACTTTTACTACTGGTTTGTTCCTCAGCTCTCTTCGAAATACGAACAGTATAATTCCATTGCAAACTCCCTGGATATCACATTGGTTGCGGAGTATCATTTCTGATGGGAAACACAGAAAGTCATTCGGATAAACCATGCAATAGACTGGGCCCTCGAAACAGACTAATTGTTCTGGTTCTATTTGCACTCCTAGTAGACCTGTCGCTAATCAGGTGCACGGGGGCGGGTATCTACTCCACCATAGCGATTTCCACCAAAATCGACGAGGGGAAACTTCCCGATGGAATAAGCGCGGGAGCTGTTTTTCATGTAACTGAAGCCAGTGAGTATCTTTTCTTTGTGTCCGGTCCCGATATCTGGGCAAAGCCAATAAGCGGCAGCGAATGGTTTGCCATAGGCTTATATGCGGGTGGAATGGAGTGGGATGGCGTGCAGTCGGCGGTTGCCACGGAGGACAGAATCATTCTGGCGCTGTATTCCGTGAGCGGGAACACGTACAAGGTTGGGCTTTTCGCGCTAGGCCCTTTCGACGGCTCGCGCGCTGTCTACGACGATTTTGACAAAAGATGGATTTCGGAAAGCAGACGCTTTCAAACCGTCCGCTTGTTCTGTCCCCGGCCCACCGGTGATATTTACGTCAATGTGCTAAATCATCGAGAAAGCTATGGCTCCCTTGATTCTGATGATAACGATTTTGAAGGATCCAGTTTATATAAACTGGGGAATAGCAGCTCTACCTGGGGCACTGCAACCGAGATTACCCATTCGGAGTTGAATGGCACAACGGAGTCCAGATATGTAACCGGTGTCGCAGATAATGGTTCAGGCACCATTCTCGTAACAGCTACCACCGGGGTAGCCTCCACGAACGGTGGATACCTTTTCGAACTCACTGGAAGCAACCTTGATGCCAGGGGGGATGGGAGCATTGACAACTTATATATATCTACAACCGGTGTTATCTGGATTGAAAGGAATTGGACGGGCCATTCCGGCCCCGGGGCATTTATCTTGGCGGCCACCAGCCAGGTAGGTGGTGTCCACCCGATATACGCCAGCAAAGATGGCGATGAATGGAAACGTCTCCAAGGCGCCTCAGGCAGTTATCGAACTATGAATTTTGTCGATATATCGGATAAGACTGCCGGCATGAACGATGAGAAGCATTTGGTATTGGCCGGCACCGGCAGCTACATTGATGGAAATAGATATAAAAGCGGTGCTGGATATAATGAAATTGATGTTACAAACGACGATTTAACCAAGTGGGTTGTGAACACCAGTCGAAATTCCTACTCCTTTGCCAATCCTGTCAATTACAATGTCAGCAAATTGTCCGAGTCGACGGTGATGGCAATGTCAATACCAGATGATGGCGATGTCCTCTACGCGTCTACGAGAAATAATGGAATTTGGAAGGTAGATCTAAGCAAGGTGAGGCCGTCTTGGTCTAAGGAATAGACAATCAGCTAATTTCGTTTAGTGCTTGACAGCTCAACTCGAAAAAGGCGCTCACATCAGTTGCAACCTGGTTCATAATCCTACTTATTCTTATAGTGTCTATTATTCTTACTAGTATGGAAAAAATGTAAGCAGAAAATTCGCCGCTTACCCAAGTTTCCCCATGTCCGATAGGCGCGGCGTTTGGTGTTCGTTTTGACATATCGTTTGAGCTCGGCACGCGAGACTATCCGCCTGCCGGCTATGGGTCTGACCTCCCCCGTCCTGATTAGTTCCGACCACGTTGACTTAGAAACGGATAGTAGCCCGCGGGCCTCGTCATATGTGTATGCCAGCTTGATGGGAATGGGAGGTGGTAGCTTGGGGGGGATAATGACACCAATCACAGGACGCCCCCTCTAGATGGCCGCCCTGCTAAAAAGAGCGGGCCGCCGGAATCAAAATCCCTACCCGGCCCACAAATACAACAATAATGGAGGAATCTAATATACACCCATATGCGATAGGAGTCAAACAAGCTAATCATGATGTTGCCTCCCGATAGCTCAGAATCCGGGATTTTGCGGTTTGATACGCATCCATTTTTTCGCGTGTTAATTTTGCCGCAAGATCAAGCTGCTCAACAAATGATTTAATCCTATAGTTGATTGCGTTGATGTTGAGGCCTGGGAAGATATGGCAAATTCGGTAAAGGGCAAGGTTAGGGTTGTAGGCAGAATCGCACAGGCTTCCGGATCAAGAAGCATCCGTAGTTTCGTTACGAACAAAACGTACCGCCATTGCAATCAATTCTATTGGGGGTAGACACAATATTGAACAGAATCTCGGATCAGACTGCGATTGCGCAAAACAACCCCACTATGTCTTAGTTGCTACTCAGAGCATCACCATCCTGCCACCTGAATAGGGGATACTTAGCCGCCACCTTCGCCCCGGATCTGGCAGTATGAAACTCACGGCGACAAGCTTCAGCCATATAAATAGTGGAAGCTGCCGCCGCTACTCATTTTTTTGCTTGTATCTCCTAATTAAGTCGAATACGTCTGCCAATTCCGGATAGGCCGAAAGATAGTATTCGTCAATCTCCACCTCTGCCAGTCCTTCAAGCTCATGACTAAGATAGTGAATCCAGCAATTGTCCTGCGGCTTATCGATTGTATGCTTCCGGCACCAGTAATCAGGGACGATCGGGGGTGGTTCGCAGTATGTGAGAACCTTGTAATCGTGAACAGCGATCCGTAAATCTTCACGTGGAATCCCCTTGTCCAAAACTGCTTCAAGGAGGTGGTTAATTGTCTTTCCGGAATCAAATATATCGTCAGTGAAAAGAACTTTGTCACCGTTCCTCAGATACTCCGGGTTATAGGTCCAACCATCTATTCTCACGTTTTCTTTTTCATGAATATCAGTATAGGAACGGGCAACAACCGAGGCATAAAAGACTGGACGTCCCTTTTTGTTAACGAGTTTGAAAAATTCGCTCAGAACGTTTCCCATGTAGGCACCACCGCGCAAGGAAACGTATATGACATCCGGAGCAAAACCATCTTCAAAGATGCGTTTGGCAAGCCCCAGGGCATTGTTCCTAACCAATTCGTAGGAAACGAATTCCTTGTTCAAGCGCCACCTCCCTCATCTATCGGAGGCCATGATGGAAGCTCGATTACCTCTCCATTGCGATACACCCTTAGGCGGTATTCCCGGGTTCCGGAATAGGCCTTGTAGAATTCCTTGAGCGAATCGATTTCAATGTCGTTTGCGGCTGCAACAATATCGCCAGCCCTAAGGTCTATGGCCTGTGCATGGGTTCTAGGATACACCTCGACAACCGCCACACCATGAATATCACCGGGTAATTCCATGGCCCGTCGTATTTCGGGTGTAATAGGCGAAGGAATAAAACCTGGTTTCAAACTGCCATGAAGCTCTCTCACCGATTCCTCTTCTCCCCTTTCCGCGATTGTTACGCTTATATCGAATTCTTCATCAAATCGATTAATGGCAAAAAGGGCTGAATGTCCCGGGGGTTTATCTCCAATTCTGTAGGTGAGTCGAGAGGTATCGAAGAATGGGATTCCATCCAGGGCTGTGATTAGGTCTCCGGGTTTTATGCCGGCCTTGTCGGCTGGAGACTGATCGAATACCTGGTAAACCAGAACGCCCTCGCCCTGTTCATAGCCCAGAGATTTCGCGGTTTCATCGCTGTAGGCTCCGAGGCTTACGCCAAGCCATCCATATTTTACTTCTCCGGTGTCTATCAGCTGACGAAACATAGTCTTAACATTGTTTACAGGGATGGCGAAACCCAAACCTATGCTCCCACGGTTTGGCGTCGTTATAAAGGTATTCACTCCTATGAGTTCTCCCCTGATATTCACAAGGGCGCCGCCTGAATTCCCCTGATTGATTGAAGCATCGGTTTGAATAAAATCATTGATGTTTCCCCGTGGTCCGTTTTTTCGTCCTAGGGCGCTCACTATCCCGGAGCTCACCGAGCTTTCGTAGCCATACGGGCTTCCGAAGGCCAGCACCCAGTCTCCAACATACACCTTATCCGAATCTCCAATCCGAATCACCGGTAATTTATGCTCTTGTGAGGTAAACATCAGCAGCGCGAGGTCTTTTCGCTTATCCACGCCGATTAATTCGGACCTGATAACGCTTTTATTGCTGAGCTCAACAAATATCTCCTCCGCATCTCCTATTACATGGGAATTTGTTATCACATAGTAGTCATCACCATGAGATTCAACTATAACCCCACTCCCTAGTCCTTCGCTCTGGCGGAATTGCGGTCCCTCTTTCTCTTCTGAGGGGTCCTGAAAAAAATCATTCCAAGGTAGTTCCCTATCACCGTCTTCTTCCGTCACGCCTTCCATCTTTACGGAAACCTCAACAATTGTTGGCGACACCTCCGCGCTTATGACTCTAAATGCCTCCTGGACTATTTCGGCAGAGCTGTATGACGAAGATTCGGGATTCTCTGCCAGAACCCTGTATGGAGGAGGACCATATGGCTTCAGCAGGCTTGTCGCCAGATATATGCCGTAACCAATCAATACGCCACCTAGCAGCCCGATAATCAAGTTCCTATTCTTCTGCATTGATTTCAAAATCGTCTCCTTCTTGTGAAGTCAGTATCTCAGCACCCGTTTCGGTTATCAGAACGCTGTGCTCAAAATGGGCACTCAAAGAGCCGTCAACTGTTACTACTGTCCAGCCATCTTCCAAAACCTCAACTTCCGGCTTTCCCGCGTTTATCATGGGCTCAATCGCGAGTACCATTCCCGGCCTCAATCGTGGATTCAAGCCATTTGATGGATAGTAGTTTGGAATCTGAGGTTCCTCATGAAGCGAAATTCCGACGCCATGACCACAAAAATTATGGACAATGCCATAGCCATGTGGCTCGACTAACCCATTTATAGCCTTACCTATATCCTTTACACGACCGCCAGGTTTGCAAACTGCTATCGCCGCGCTTAGGGATTGCCTGGTTACTTCAAGCAGCTTGCGGGCCGATTCACTTAGGGTTCCCACACCAAAGGTGATGCAGGCATCGCTGTAAAACCCATTGAGCACTACTCCAATATCACAGCCCACAATGTCTCCATCATGCAGAGGTTTGCTATTTGGTATCCCATGAATCACCTGGTTGTTGACGGAGGTACAGACAGACGAGGGATAGCCGCCGTAACCCAAAAAAGCCGGTATACCACCACCGCTCTTGATAGTATCCACAACTAGTCTATCAATATCCAGGGTATTTATGCCACTTGATATCTGACCCCCTATCCGAGCAAAAACTTCTACAAGGAGCTTTGCCGAACGGCGAATGCCATCCTGCTGCACTTTATTCTTGATCATAATCATAAAGCCTTGTCAAAAACTCCACGGCCCGGGTGTTGTCAGGATCTAGCGCGATGGCCTCTTCAGCCATATTCCGGGATTCGATATCCTCTCCGATTTTTTCCAGAACAACCGCACGCAGATAGAGTAACTTTGATCTATCCATATCCGACAGAGTCTCTCCGATTTTTTCGGCGAGAATCAGGTCTTCAAACGCATTTTGAATAAGCACGCCGGCTTCTTGTCTTAGCGCGGTACCCGCCTGAGTTTGCATGGCGAGCCCCTTTCTCCCATACGCACGCAAGTCCCTTTGTCTTCTTACAAGATCATCCCGATTTTTCCCAACAAGTTCAATACGATTCACCAGAGTCTCGCCGGCGATGCGCCCGGTGTCGACACCGCGTTCAAGAATATCCAATGCCACCGTCTCAAGTAGTTCGGAGAATTCGCCATCCGTGGCATCGGGATACATCCTGGCTATCTCATCCAATTCGGTTGAAGCGAGGATTGCAAACAATGCGGAATCATGGAGCAATCGCCAACTGTTTTGCAATTGGGCCGCTCTTCTGAAATTCTCATAGGGATTTGGTTCCTCCTGCTTTGGGGCAATTAAATCGATTAACGCAGCTTTCCTCACCGAATCTGCCGCAAGGCGCCACGCCAGAATCCAGGTTTCATGAGGATGGGCTTTCAGATATCGTTCAATCGCAACATCTAAGGAAGAGAAATTCTTCCTTAAACTCATGAACTCCAGTAGAAATGTCGCAATTATTCGGACGTCTACTTCATGTACCTTCTGCTCCTTCGTCGTAACTATCTCAAAGAGCTCCCAAAGTCGAGCCGCGTATAAGCGTGGACTGACTATCTCGGGATCAATGGCGATTGCTGTGATTCCAAGAATAGGATCGTCATTGCTTTCAACCGACTGCCTGATTAATCGCCGAGCCAGAGCTGGTTCCGAATCGAAATGCCTGCGCGCCCAGGCGGCCTTGACTTCGCTTCTATCCGGAAATCGACTTAAAGCCTCGTCCAAAATCTCCTTTGACCGTCTTATATTGCCAGTCATTTCCTCAAGGGTGGACAGGTTTATCCAAATACGCCATGAATCATCTTCCAAGTTCTCCTTATCGGAGCTAGCGATTTCCAAGGCCTCACTCCAGGCATCCCGCGCCAAATCCCGATATTCGGTTTTCGCCTGCACGCTGTAGATTTCCCAATAGAGCTCTCCAAGCAATTCAAGATTTTGCCAGGAAACGACTCTCCGACGACTGGTGTCTTCGAGACGCAGAGACAGCCAGCTAATCGCGCTATCCTTATATCCTGCATCCAGGGCAATTTCCGCCAGGGCCGTGTATACGTTTCTGCGAGCGGGGAGACTCTCGTCCGACCACCGGCGGCGGGCACCTGAATTTTCGCTCATCAGAATAAGCGCTATATCATATGCCTTTTCAGGTTTACCGTTCAGCATGTACAGGAGTGCCGCATCATAGCTTAGCTCGGCAGATTCGGTTAGCAGGGCGATTCTGGCAAAAAGATCAGGATCGGAGCTCTCATAATCCCCACCTACGAAGCGTTTTATGCGATCGTCTGTGTGTCTCGGCAGTGTTTTAATCCGAATTTCGGCTGCCAGAGAAGACCATTTGTCGCCTGAAAGTAATTGAGCATACTTGGACGCCCTAGACGGATTGCCACCACGAAGCAAACCCCAGTGCCAATAGGCCAGGAAGTCTTCATTGCCGCTCATTATTGATGCCGCTCGTCCCGCGAGCACGGTAAACAGACGATAATCAGACGGTCGAGGATCTGCCGGTATTGACCTTGCGGCAAGCGAAAGGAGCCTCATCCAATCCGAAGAGCTTACAGCCCTCCTGGAAGCTCCTAGCAATTTCCGGCTAAATTCAAAATCCGAATCATTCTGAAGCGCTAATTCCGCCGATGAAATCAATTCGTCGAAGTTATATTCGCCTAGGCTTTGAAGAAAGAAGAGTAAGGTTACAATGACGAAGGTCGCCAGGATCAATAAAATTGCGAGTAGCAGAAGTAAGTGCCTACCGCCCCCCTTAATCATAAACACTAAGATAGAGGCGCTTTGCTAATACCGTCAAGGACACCGTTTACGAATCGATATGACTCGTCAGACCCAAACTCCTTGGCTATCTCTATGGCCTCGTTGATGGTAACCGTGACCGGAATATCCTGCTGAAAAATCAACGCATACGCACTCGTTCTCAAGTTGGCCAAATCTACCCTTGAAACCCGGTCAAAACTCCATTTTGTCAAATGTCCCCTAATCTGCTCGTCAATTTTCTCGATATTGTCAATTGTTCCTATAACCAGAAGGGAAGCGAATGTCCGTGTGATCTCCTTGGGTTCGAATCCGAGCCAGCCAAAATTCAGCAACTCATCAATTGGAGGCTTCGATTCCTCCCAGGCGTAGAGAGATTGAAATGCGTAAATCCTGGCCTGTCGTCGCGTACCCATTTTGGAAGTCTATCTATAATCTCCGAAATAGTTTATTGTAGCGCGCTTTTTGAGTTCCGCAATGGTAGCCTGGGTAACCCTGTCGAATACTTCCTGATAATGGGTGGCATGAATAATTCTCTCCAAATAAGAACGTACTTCTTCATCGTCCTTTGGCAGGAGCTGTGCCGGTTTTTTCTCTGTTATTTGCACAATGTGATATCCAACATTGGATTTCAAAACCCTGCTGGTCTCACCTACCTCCAGGGAAAAGATGTTGGCAATGAATTCGGAGCCATATAGTTGATCGGCAACCTCATCCTTTGCCATAACCGGTCCTATTTGCCCTCCTCTAGTCTTGGAAACCTCGTCTTCAGATTCGGAAAGAACAAGTTCCTCGAAGGTTGCAGATGTGTTAATCAGACGATTATAGACTTCCTTTGCCTTCTCGTTCTTTGCACCGGATTCCTCGGGGCTGCTATCGCTCGTATCAAAAAAGATGTGTTTGAACCAGACGGAATCCTTTATGACAAACTCTTCCAACCTCAGTTGATACTCGCTGCTTAGCTCTTCCTCGGTTGCGGCGGGTATCGATTTGAAAGCTTCCTCGTTATTCAGGGTTATATACTTTTCGGCGAGCAATTGCTTTCGGACATTTCCCTCATACTCCTCAACGCTGATACCCTGCTCCTCCACAACCTGCCGATATTGCTCCCTGTCCGTAAGAACCGCGCCCGGAGGCAGATATCCTAAAATCGTGAGCTGCTGCGATAGAAGCGCTATCCCGGTTTGTTCAACTTCCCCGTCGCTTACACTCACTTTCTTGTCGGACTCAGCCGCCTGTAACACGATAACCTGGTCTATAAGCTGGTTTAAAATGGATTTCCTCTCTGCCATTGTCAGAGAGCGGCCTTCCTGCTGCTCTATGGCCTGAATCGTTCTATCGAGTTGCTGGCCCGAAATGGGTTCGGTTTTTTCCAATTTCACTGTAGCAACGGCCATATCCTGCGCCGCCGCGATAAAAACCACGAAAAAAACCAGCGCAACGGTTAAGAAAGTTTCCTTCATAGTATCCTCATAGTTACTCAGAATGATATTATACCTCGCCGCACGCAAATCCTATGCTAGATATACGGTTTCTCGATACGCAGTCTGGAACCTATAGCCTCGGCCTCTACTGCGGATCCAAGAATATCGGATGTTTTAAGATACATCCCCTCTCTTTCCATCGTCTTCATCAATGAAGCGAGAAGTCTCCTCTTCCGCAGGCCACTTTTTCCAACGAAGGCGTAGCATCGCTTGCCGGTCAATCGACCGGCAGACCTCAGAAAAACACTCAATGATTCGGGCACGGTTTTCGAGAAAGCCGAAACAGCCACCGTACCAACAGCAATGTATGAGAAGATGGTTAACAGCGTCTCTGTCCGGGCATCAAGAAGGGAAACCTCATGGCCCTGCCTTTCGATTCCTCTCGCCAGACCCCTGACAACCATGTCAAATCCCTCCGAATTATTCGGATTAAGATGAACAACAGCAACCCTCAGAGATTTCTCCTTATAAGAACTATGGTTCTCCCGACTGTTCAGGTTCTTCCGGCTGCTCGGGCTGTTCCGATGGTTCCAGGAACCAGTTCTGCTCAATTCCCCTTGTGGCGCGGGATTCGCCGATTACATTGTCCGTAACCCCGGATTTATAGGCAATTGCAACCCCAAGGGAGGAGAGCATGAACAGTACGCCAAAAATCGATGTGGCCTTAACCAATACGCTTCCACCGACAGCGCCGAAGGGGGTGGTTCCACCTCCTCCAAAAAGTCCTCCAAAACCCTCACCCTGCTCATCCTGCAGCAGAATCAGAGTTATTATCAAAACTGCAGTGATGGCGAAAACAACAAAAGAAAGTGTTCCTATAATACCCAAATCTATCCCCCAATCAATTCCCACATGTCAAAATTCTCCCAAAGGAATCGGCATCCAGAGAGGCTCCTCCCACCAGGGCGCCGTCAATATCCCTTTGCGCCATCAACTCGGTCGCGTTTTCCGGTTTTACCGAGCCGCCATATTGAATTACGACAGAATCCGCAACGGATTTCGAGTATAACTCGGCCAGTCTGCCTCGACAAGCCCTATGCACAGCCTCCGAATCGTCCGGAGTGGCCGTCTTTCCGGTGCCAATGGCCCACACCGGCTCATAGGCAATTACCACATTCGATATCATGCTGCTTCCTATACCTGAAAGTCCGCCCTCCAGCTGCCTGAAACAAACTGCTTCCACCCTGCCAGCTTCCCTTTCCTCCAGAGTCTCACCTATGCAGAGTATAACACCCAATCCATGTTTGACTGCGAGTTTTGCCTTTTCGTTGACCAATAAGTCCGTCTCGCCATATATGTGACGTCTCTCGCTGTGACCGAGAATCACATATTGCACCCCCAGCGACTTCAGCATAAGCACCGAGGTTTCGCCTGTATGCGCTCCTGATTCAGCGGATGCCATATTCTGGGCAACCAGCATAACATCGGAGCCCTTTAATGTTTCCGCGACAGAGGGAAGGCATACAAAGGACGGTGCCACCATTACCTGTATGCTTGCCTTCCTGTCCATCTTTCTAATCAGTCCAGCCAGTTTTGAGGCTTCAACCGGCGTCAGATTCATTTTCCAATTGCCGCATATCAAACATTTCCGTGACACGGCTACTCCTTAAGCACTAAAATTCCGGGCAGTGCCCTGCCCTCAAGATATTCCAGCGAGGCGCCCCCGCCGGTTGAAACATGGTCGATGCTGTCCGCCAGATTGAATTTGTTAACGGCGGCAACTGAATCTCCGCCGCCTACAACCGTAGTGCCCCCGCACTTGGCAAGCATCTTGGCAACTTCCAGTGTCCCCTTGGCAAAGGCTTCGAATTCGAAGACTCCCATAGGACCATTCCAAACAATCGTCTTGGCATCGGCAATTAATCTATCAATCGCCAAAATAGTCCTGGGACCTATGTCCATTGCAATTTTCCCCTCGGGAACATTGACGTTATCAACTTGCTCAGGTGTTACCTGAGCACTAAATTCATTAGCCACCACATGATCGAGCGGAAGAAGTACTTCCACACCCCTTTTTCTGGCACCTGCCAAAAATGATTTGGCGGTGCCAAGGTATTCAGTCTCCACAAGTGAATTCCCGATTTGGCAACCCTGCGCTCTTAAAAAGGTATAGGCCATGCCCCCGGCTATAACAAAAACATTCGCCAAGAGTGATTCAAGAACGGCAATCTTGGATGACACCTTGGCACCGCCTATAATCGCCACAAAGGGGGATGGTGGATTGTCAAGGATCTCATCAAGGAATTTGCACTCCCTTTCCATCAGCAAACCAGCCGCCGATGGCAACAGTTTTGCAATTCCCTCCGTGGATGCATGGGCGCGATGGGCAGCTCCAAAAGCATCATTTACATATATATCACCCAGCTTCGCCAATTCGGAACAGAATTCCCTGCTGTTATCGGTCTCTTCGCGGTAAAATCTGGTATTCTCCAGAAGAAGTATCTCACCCGCCCTTAATTTCCTGGCGAGGGCCTCAACCCTCTCTCCAATTACATCGGGGGCCATAGTTATTCGAGCTCTGGTGATTTCTGCCAAGCGGGTTTTCAGCAGGGAGAGACTGAGCTCCGGCCTTGTCTGACCCCCTGGTCTGCCGAGGTGGCTCATTACAACAAGAGAGGCTCCCCTATCCAGAAGGTATCTCAAGGTTGGCAGGGCGCTGCGCATGCGAGTATCGTCCATTATCCTTCCATCTTTTAGGGGGACGTTGAAATCTACCCGAACCAAAATCCGCCTGCCCTTCGGATTTATATCTCTAACCGTTCTGATTGGCATATCCTTCTCCGCGACATCGCCGAAGTCAAATTCGAGGCCGAAATATGAACTTTGCGACTTCATCCTATTCTATTTCGTGCGGACTATTCTACATAATTCTTCCAGGTATTTCGACAATTTTGGGCAGTTAAATTTATCATCGCGCCTGGGGATGACGCCACGCCATCGTCAAAAAAATCCAGCCTCGGGCAACGCCAGATGCAACACCTGACAGAGAAAGAAGAAATTCCATGAGTCCGACCGCGGCATTGCGCAAACTAGGGTATGGCAAGCAGTTGGGCGCGGAAGGCCGGATCCGGCGCGAAAAAACCTTCCACTTCCGCTTCTGGCGCGGGGAGCTGAAAGAGCTCATCTCCCGGGCCAATGAAGTCGAAATCTCCCTCGCGTTCAAAAACGCCTTCGCTAAGCGGTTCCGAGACCTTGCTGATTTCCACCGTACCAAGAAAATCATCCCTCTTATAGGAGATACCCCCCTCTCCCGAATCCACTCTTCCTGCGCCGCCGCGCAAAACTATCCACGACTCTCCAGTCGCAATATCATGCCAGGACCCCTTGTTTAGCAGTACATATTCCCCATTAATTTTCTCGATTCTCATCAGTCTCGGAATGGCGGCACTTAACGCGGTGGAGAGCTGATTAAGAACATCCTCCACCCTATTCTGTCCGGTTCGAAGTTCACTGAACTGGCCATAGAGCTCGCCAGTTCGGGCGATATATAGATTCGCGCTGACGCTGAAGATTCGCTCGGTCTCAAAAAATCGGAGAATCACGAAATAATCGAGATTGGAACCACGCGATTCCTTGAAGGCCTGGCTAAAATCCTCCGCCATTTTCAAAACTGGATTTCTTCCACTGGCATCAGTTGGAACCTCGATATCCGGATAAAGGTCCAGAAGATCGGCGAAATACAAGCCAAGCGTAGTTTGGGAGCCTCGATGGATGGGGAGGGAATTGCCGCTGGGCATCACATATACCGCCAATGCCCATTCGGCTGGGGGGAGTAACCACGGATCGCTGATTTCCCATTTGGCAGCCAAACTATTCTTCTTCGAATGCCTATATGAATCCAATCTGTCCTTCAGCACCGAATACTCGGAACTGGATGGAGAGATATCTATCAGCGCCGTGCTCAGGCTATCGCCATAGTGCTCCATATATCCCATCTTTCCAAGCACGTTCACATAGGCTATCCAGGCATCGGGGCTATACTTGTCTATCAAACGGGCACGCCGATATTCGCGATACGCACGCTTGTAAAAAAAGTCTTCTTCGTAGGCCCTGCCTCTTTCCAAATGCCAGGATGCCGACTCAATACGCTGTTCCCTGAACCCGCCCGCATTGTGAATCAGATAGTCTTCCTTGAACATTCTCGCAATTTCATCATCGCTTCGCATCCTGAGCAGGCGGCTCAATGCGCCCTGGGCCTCAGTTTCCATCGACAAATCACGATAGGCCCGGGCAAGCAGATAGAGAGTCTCCGGCTCATCGGGATTGGACACCTTCTCTAGAGCTCCGAGGGCCGATGCGGGATTGCCATTACGCAGGGCAATCTCGGCATCAACAAGGGCCAATCTTGAGCGACGCCCGTTATCTGAATTCCCGATTATGGATTTTGCCCTGTCCAAATGCAAGGCAACCAAGTCCCATTCCTCATACAGGGCAAAATGCTCAATAGCCACGATTCTAACTGTCAGATTATCGGGAAAGAGTTTTAAGGCCTGCTGAATAATTCTATCCGACTTCGTCCTATCCCGTGATTTGTCGTACAGCAAAACCAATTGCAGCATTGCCCGCCGATCTCCAGGCGAATACCTCAGGCTTTTGTGGAACGCGCTCTCTGCAAGTTCATACTGGCCCGTAATGGCGTATAACTCCGCCAAACCACTGTTTGCCTGCATATCATGCGGTCGAATCACAATGAGCTCACTGTAGATGCTGGTTGCCTTATCGAAGTGACCCAGCGCGGTTTGAACTCGCGCATCAAGCAGACGCAAGGCCCGCCTACTGCCCGCAAAGGGGCGGGCCCGCTCAATCTCCTCTGCCGCTTCCTCATATTCGGAGAGTTGAAACAGGGCCTCCGCCATGCCAAGCCTAGCCTCTATATAGGCCGGATTTATTCTCAGGGCGTTGCGAAACGAGTCGATGGCGCTGTAGGGATTATCCAGGAATAGCGCTTTCATGCCTTCAAGATACAGATTTCTCGCGTTTTTCGGGGTCTCAGAACAGAGGGTGCCTGGAATGAAAAACAGAGTGAAAACAGCAATCTTGAACGCCAATCCCCATCTCATCAGGATTCTGACTCCCTGAGAACTCTGACAAATCTTATCTTATGGCCCTCAACGGATTGAATTATGAACGAAAGATTCTTCCAGACGGTTTTCTCCTGCTTCTTCGGTATCTTGCCGAACAAGTCAAAAACAAATCCGCCGAGCGTGTCAAAATCATCCGTGGGGATTTCACTGTCGATTTCGTCATTTACATTCTCCAGATTCATCCTCGCGTCGCAGATCCATTCGTTTTCGCCAACACGAATTATTGTCTCACCTTCGTTGTCAAATTCGTCTTGGATATCCCCTACTATTTCCTCAAGTATATCCTCCATAGTGATTATTCCCGAAACACCCCCGTATTCATCCACCGCAACGGCAATATGAACCCTTCTTTGCTTCATCTCCTTCAGCAACGAGTCAAGCTTCATGCTCTCGGGAACAAAGTAGGCGGGACGAAGAATGTCAGGAATCACGATGCCTTCCCCTCTTACAAAAAACGGGAGTAGGTCTTTTACATAGATTACTCCGGAAACGCTGTCTATGGTGCCATGATACACTGGAAATCTTGAGTGGCCCGATTCGATGAGTTTCGCCAACGATTCCTCTATGTCGGCATCTTCCGCTATGAAAACTGTATCAATCCGTGGGATCATTACTTCCTTAACCGTGGTGTCGGATAATTCAACAATTCCCCGAACCATGCCCTTGCCATCCTCATCCAGACTTCTAAGCTCTTCTGTTTCAATAAGAACCTCGTGCTTTTTGCCCCTCCTCGATTGGAAGAACCTTTTAAAACTAGAAATCATCGATGCCTATCGCAATACCACTGGTTTCAGCCAAAAGCTCCTCTTGCATCTTCAGCATTCCAACTTCATAATCATTGTCCGGATGGTCTTGCCCATCTAGGTGCAATAGTCCGTGGATAACAACCCGGCGTAGTTCATTATCGAAGCTATTACCCAGCACTCTGGCGTTATCTGCGATTTTTTCAAGGGAAATCATTATGTCTCCAGACTCCTTTGGCATACCCGGAACAGCGGGTACCTGCTCGCCCTCGGTTTGAACGAAGCTAAGCACATCGGTTGGTTCATCCAGGTTTCGCCACCGCCTGTTATACTCTCTGATTCCGGCATTGTCGGTGATAACGAGTCCAAGTTGCCAATCAACAGCACCAATTCGAAGAAGAATTCCCCTGGCAAAAGATTCCAGACGAGAAAGATTCAAGGGTCCGGTGTCCGATTTCGGAATTATATCAATATGATTCAACGTCAAATTCCGCTAGCCTTTGGGTATTCGATTCGTGTATGAAAATGACCTGTCAATACACTCACAAAGGTCTTTTTTATTATCTCTAGCTCCCGCAAGGTTAGCTCGCACTCATTGAGTTCGCCATTGCGAAAGCGTTCCATTATGAGGTCCCATACATATTTCTCTAGTTTTGTCAGGGTTAGGCGCCTCGATGCGCGCGTCGCGGCCTCGGCATTGTCCGCCAGCATTACGACAGCAGCCTCACGGCTGGCCGGCTTGGGCCCCTCATAGGAGAAATCATCCGGACTGGCCTCGACATTCCCCTCCGCATGCAGGGCTCTGTCGTAGAAATACTTGATTATACTGGTTCCATGATGCTGCTCGATAATCGCTATAACCTCATCAGGCAGGCGCAGTTCTCTTCCCTTTTCCATACCGATTTTGACGTGGGATTTTATCACCGCCACAGACAAAGTGGCCTTCAAGTCGTCATGACGATTCCCGCCTGTCTGATTTTCGACAAAGAACTCCGCCTGGTCGATTTTACCGATGTCATGATAATAGGCTCCCACCCTTGCCAATAGCCCATTGGCGCCAATCGCGTCACAGGCTGCCTCGGCCAAATGGGCAACATTCTGTGAATGGATATAGGTGCCGGGCGCCCTTAGTCTCATCCGCTTCAGGATGGGAATATTCTGATCGGAAAGCTCTATAAGACGAAATGTGGTAGCGGTATTAAGAACATGTTCAAGCAGTGGTAGGAAGGCCAGGCCGAGAATTCCCGTAAGCAATCCGTTGGATACCGAGTAGACCGACGTGACGAGTATAAGCTCCATGGGCTTCCCGAAGAGAAGGCCGGCCAAAAATGCAGTGGTCGCCATGATTATGGCCAATCTGGGGCCCGCCTTTAACAGACCCATCCTGGTTTCCCTCTTGCCAACAGCCAGGGCGCCGGCGATGCCCGCAAACATGGTTATTAAGAAGTCGTAGCTTCCATTGGATGTGAGGAAAAAAAACAAAAACCCCATAAGAATCGAGCTAAGGATGGCAACACGTCTATCCTGAAGCAATTGGGCCAGAAGGAGCGTGAACAGTGCTGTTGGCATAATAACCGAAATTTCACTCTGAAACTCAATCAAGGCAGTTAAAACAGAGGCGAGTAGAAGATATATTCCGCTGAGAATTATATAGAGCCAACGAGATTTTGCATTACCCAAAGAGATATTGAAAGTCAGCGCAACAATCAAACCCAGCGTAAATATAAAGGCGATATAAAGCAGGGGGTCGGTGAAATCATGATAAACCCTCCTGTCGCCCAGGGCTTCCAGAGCACGGTACTGCTGTCCCGAAACAACTGTCCCAGCCTCCAGAAGCCTTGTCCCCTTCGGATAAGAAACCTGAATCGGTGCGGTTGCCTCTTCGGCATCATCCCTGCCCTTTTCAGTTAGCTCAACATCAAGATATCCGTTTGGCTCGGCAAAGTAACTTGCCATAGCCACTACGAATTCGACATCGTTGGAAGCCATTGATTTCAACGTTTCGATAGCTCTTATTCTCTCTGAAAGGTTCTCGGGAACCGTCAACGCATCTCGAGATAGCGTTACCCGTCTTTCGGGTAGCGCCTCATTGTAAACTACCTCTACAACTTCCGATGCCGAGGCATACCTGTCGAACTTGAAAATTCCTCCGATTTGAATCGATTGCAGGACATCTTCGGTAGCTTTCAGTAGGGCACCTAGCTCAATCTCGCCCCGAGAAGCTCCGCCTTCAACTACATTCGCCGCACCCGGAAATTCCGTCTGCAGGGTTAGTCTGTCCTCCGCGGACGATCGTCCGGAAATCGACGGCCCCAGTAATGAAACAAATTTATTGTATCTTTCCAAAACTGAATCAGCTATCTCATAGCGAACAGAGTAGATAGGCGGTACAAGACTGCGATTTAGATTGACAACTTTTTCTGTGGCCTCCACATCGATGAAACTGAAATCGCGATCCAAATAGAAATCCTCTGTAACAAGGTCTCCCTCCTTGTATTTGAGCGCCTTTTCACGCGACAAAATAAAACGAGTTTGCTCTACCCCAATCAGAATCAACGAGGCCAACAACCATCCAACCACAAGCATTATCCAGACACCCCTTTCGAGAGGCATCCTTATAACCCGCCTCTTTATCCAGGAGTTAATTGCTGCTTTCGTAGGCATCTATTATCTTCTTCACCAAGGGGTGTCTCACAACATCTGAGGAGGTAAACTCGGTAATCGCAACTTCATCTACATCATCTAGTACTTGAACCGCCTCGCAGAGTCCCGACCTGCGTCCAAGGGGCAGATCCACCTGAGTCATATCCCCGGTAACGACAGCCCGCGAACCCTCGCCAAGTCTGGTAAGAAACATCTTCATCTGCTCAAGGGTTGTATTCTGAGCCTCGTCAAGTACGATATAACAATTTTTCAGGCTTCGCCCCCGCATATATGCCAGCGGAGCAACCTCGAGTTGGTCGGAATTTCTGAGTCGTTCCAGCTGATCTGACTCCAACAGATCTTCAATGGCATCGTAGAGGGGTCTAAGATAGGGAGCGAGCTTTTGAGTCAGATCGCCCGGGAGGAAACCGAGGCTTTCGCCTGTTTCCACCACAGGCCGGGTTAGAATGATTTTACGTTTTTTTTTCAAAAAAATTTCCGTCAGAGCCTGTGCAATCGCAAGGTAGGTTTTTCCAGTGCCCGCCGGTCCAACACTGAAAACCAGATCGTGGGTGGACATCTGGCGAATATAAGCCGCCTGAGCCTGACTCCTGGGATAGATACGCCTGTCCGACCCCGGAATAACTACAATATTCTCCCTGAATGCCTGAATTTGCTTGCCCTGGCCCGATTCCAAAGCGGAAAAAATCGCTCGCACCCGTGCGCTGGTTACGACCTCCTCATTCTTCGCTATCTCGGCAAGCTGATTAAGCAGACTTCTGAACAGGAATTTTGCCTCCTCATCATCTGATTCCAAAACTATCTTGTTACCCCTGGTTCGAACAGGTGTAGACAGTAATGTACTTATCTCAATAATGTTGTCGTCGTTTGGTCCGCAAACGGTTCCGAGTAGATGTGGGTTATCGATTACCACGGTAATACTGGCGCTCAATAGCTCCTCTTTTATGCGACTGTTCCCTAGTATAACGACATCAACTGTCCGAAGTCAATACTCAAAGGATTCAACACTCCATTTATCATTTTTATGACTAGTTTTCTGATTGAACATAGGCAAAGGATTCCATTTAACGAAGAGGCTGAAGTTCGATTTCCAGCTATAGATGTTCCTAACCTGATCATACTCGGGCCATCCTCCATACTGAACCGTCAAGTCCCAATTCCCAAGATGGTGGACAAGGGTTAAATCGAGGCGCTCCATATTGAAATTTGATTCATATCTGTCCTTAGCTCTAAATATATTGAGGGATTTAATCAAATCTTCAAAGAAGTTGAGTTTCTCAAAAATATCGAATCTTTTGCGCCACCATGGGAAGTAGGTATACATGCTTTTGTTAGACGCGGTGAAGGCCAATTGGATATCGATAAATTTATAGGTATGGAATTTCTGAGTCCAAATGAATTTCAGAACGTTATCCGTTGGCTGATTCAGGTTGATATTCCAGGAAGTGTCAATTATGGTATGCAAACGAATTCGATTTTTCCAAAATGGTGCTGGTTTGAATTCCCTGTGAAACAAAAAATTTAAATGTCGAGGCGCAAAACCCTTGGAATCCTCCTCCCATATGAAATCCTTCTGATTCCAAGTATAATTGGTTCCGTAATTCGCCACGAAATTGGTCTCAAAACCCCAAAATTTGAAAATAGTTTCTGTATCGGCAATACGATTATGGTCGATGTCATATCTTGCGGATTGGGAAATCTCAACCTCGTCCTTCCACCCTTTCCAGGACGCTTTCATAATCAGCGGCTGGGGATCCCATCGGCTTGATTCATAGAGGGTTTGCTGACTGACATCCAACTTCCATCCCTCATAGTCGAAACCCAAGGCCGAGCCTATTGAATAGCGCTGATTGAGGGGAGGAACATCTGCTGTACTCAAAAATGAGGTACTAAAGGCGCCCGGTTTCCAGATGATTGACAGCGATGCCGAATTTCTATGAATGTCGTCCTTCCCCGACAGCCAATAGCCGGAATAATTTGGATCGACTAGGGTTGCACCGTTGGCAAATCTATAGGTATACAAAGTTGCGTCTAAATCATAATTGAAAGAAGAATCCGAGAAGGTGGAAGTCCTCTGGAAGGGTTTGAGGTATAAACCAGTTCGATTGTCCCACAGAAGCTTTGTTTCCTGATAATCGACCAGGCGGGTCTCGTTATTGACGGGAGACTTCTTCCCGAACATGTCCATATGAGTCTGATAGAGCCCCGAAAGGCTGGTTGTTCCAGCCAGACCGGTTAAGCCGTTCCAGAAATCCAACCTGTAATCCAAGTGCCCCCTTGGGGAAGTACTTATCTTGGCCGGCTCGAAATCGAAATCAATTTCCGAGGGAGAGGACCAATCGGAGCTATTGGACAGTTGTTCGATATATAGCTGGGATTGAATGCCATAACTAATCGATGCGCTTAGTAGTTCACTTGAATAAATGCTATCCAAGGAATCACGAAAGGGCGTCGAGTCTGTCTCCGGATTTCTTGGACTTTCCGTGATTGGTTCTTCCGCCGCGTCTTCAAACACCTCTGGCCGATTAAACCGATCAAGCGACCAAACGGGAGATCCGCCGCTAAATGAAAATCTTAAATCCGGTAGTATCAACACGTGGGGGTAGTAGAAGTTTCTAAGCGGATTATACTCCCTGTCCGGATTATTGGGTTTTCTGAGCTCCTCGTTCTCCTTATTCCTCCAGGTTAACGATACTCTAAAACTATCCATGACAAATCCCTTGAACCAGGGGGTTTCAATTTTGGGTTTGATTCTCTCGGAACCCGCAATTTCCCATTTCAAATCCGTTACCAAATCCACTTCTTCCACATCTGCACCCTCTTCACCAAGTAGGTAGCTTAACCAGTCGAAATCCTCCTTTCTGTTGTCAAAATCTTGTAAGTAGAAGGGGTCTGAATACCAATTCAAGGAAAAAAGCCAGTCGTCTATTTTGTAGTCAAGGCTGGTTCCCCAGCGAAAAGGAATCCTCGTATCATCTACTTGACTGCTATTCCAATACACCTTCGCTTCTTCGTCTTCCCGAAAATAGACATTGCCATCCGAATTAATACTGCGGCTCACCGCTATGGTGGTATAAAAATTGACCGAAGACTCCCCAGTAGTGAATTCGCCGAGAAAACCAGTCATCGCGCCAAGTGATGTATAAACATCGAGCATGTATTTCAGTGTGTTCCTATTGACGCTTTCCTCCCCGCCTTTCTTGCGGGTCAAGAACAGTCCCTCCCTCACTAATTCATAATCCGAGTCATCAGAACTTCCAAATCCCATAATCGCGAATTCGTCCTTCGGTTTCTTCCTTCCTATAAGATAGGTGCTTGTCTGTATGTAGTAGCCAACCCTGTTTTGATTTCCGATTACGGGATTGAAGAACAAGTCATTGCCGGATTTCCAATAAAAGGGGAAGTAGAAGACGGGAATATGGCCCACATACAATGTGGCATTGAGCAAACCCCATTCAGACGGCCCGGTTATCCATATTTTTCTTGCCTTTAGCATGTAGTAGGAATTCGGATCGCTGGTTATGTTGCCCTTGTTGAATAACAAAATGCCTTCCCTAGGCTGCCTGATTGATTCTCCCCTAAACAGGAAATCCACCGTCTTATCATCCACTTCTTGAGTTCTTTTCACCGCGCCCCGAAAAATTATTCCCGTCCAATCGGAAATCTTGAATACAATTCTGTCGCCGGAATACTTTTCCTCCTCCCCATCTATGGTAACGATGTACGAAACGTTGCCCATAACCGAAATAGTTCTCTGATCCTGATTGAATACAACCTGGTCCGCCTCAACTCTGTGTCTTCTATCTGTCGTTTCAGCCGTGATAATTACCCCGCCGGAGAGTCGAATCACAGCTTCCACATTCGAGTTATCAACTTCTACTTCGAAGTATTCGCCCTTATGCGCGGATTCAACGACAACCCCCGTACCAGTGCCAATGCTTGTTCCACCTGTCTCCACGCCAATACCGTAATAATCTCGAAGCTTCTTTCGGAGGCTTTCTTCATCGCCCTCCTCGGCTAGATCGAGAACTCGGCACCAGGCTAGAAGTTCATCGTGTTTTGCGCTTTGAATATCGAGGGCCAGACTGCGATTTAATTTCCGGGGTTTTTCGGCGTCTGATTCCCTCTCGACAAGAGGGTCATCCTGGGCAGGCAGGGAAGCGGGGGTACAAAGTAGAAAAAGGCAAAAAAAACAGACTAAGTCATGACAAATCGCTCGATGGGAATATTTCCTCCAACACCCTTGGTTGAATCTCACTGCTGTTTCAAGACTTCCCTTAGATAACGGCCAGTATGCGAGCGTTTTGACTGCGCAACGAATTCCGGTGTGCCAAAGGCAACGAGTTCACCCCCCCGATCACCCCCCTCAGGCCCAAGATCAATCACATAATCGGCCTGCTTGATAACATCAAGATTATGCTCTATCATACAGATAGTATTACCCTTATCGACCAGGGTCTGGAGAACTTCGAGCAGCTTTTTAACATCGGCAAAGTGAAGGCCGGTAGTTGGTTCATCAATGATATAGAAGGTTTTCCCGGTACTGCGCTTCGAAAGCTCCAGTGACAGTTTCACACGCTGCGCCTCGCCGCCCGACAGTGTAAGAGCAGACTGTCCAAGCTTGATGTATCCAAGCCCAACCGCGTTTAGAGTTTGGAGTCGATTTGCGATAGAAGGCACCACGGCAAAAAAATCCAAGGCCTCTTCCGCATTCATGTCTAGTACATCATGAATGTTCTTGCCCTTGTATCGAATCTCGAGCGTTTCACGATTGAAGCGTCTGCCTTTGCAAACATCACAAGTAACATACACATCCGGAAGAAAGTGCATCTCGATTTTCTTTGTGCCGGCGCCCTCGCAGGCTTCACAGCGGCCACCCTTGACATTGAAGCTAAATCGTCCGGATTTATAGCCTCTGGCCTTGGACTCCGGAAGACCGGCAAACAGTTCCCGAACCGGCGTAAAAAGTCCAACATAGGTTGCCGGATTCGATCTGGGAGTTCGTCCGATAGGACTTTGATTGATGCAGATAACCTTGTCGACAAATTCTGTCCCGGTAATACTCCCATAGCTACCAGTCTTCAGATGAGTTCGTCCAACCGCGTTTGAAAGAGCGGGGAAGAGAATATCCGTCAATAGGGTGGATTTGCCAGATCCCGACACACCTGTGATGGTAATGAACTCTCCAAGTGGCAGTCTGACATTGATGTTCTTTAAATTGTGCTCTTTTGCGGCAAGTATGCTTATCGACTTTCCATTACCCCTTCGCCTCTCTTCAGGAAGACTGATTAGATCCAAACCACTTAGAAAACGGCCCGTTGGACTTTCAGGGTTGGTCATCACCCGTTCTACAGCGCCCTGAGCCACTACCCTACCGCCATGAATTCCCGCCCCGGGTCCCATATCCACAATATAATCTGCCGTTCTGATTGTCTGCTCATCATGCTCTACAACTATCAGGGTGTTCCCAAGATTGCGCAGATGAATCAGTGTGTCAATCAATTTCTGGTTGTCTCTTTGGTGCAAACCAACCGTGGGTTCGTCCAAAATATAGAGTACTCCTACCAGTGAGGAACCAATCTGCGTTGCCAAGCGAATCCTCTGAGCCTCTCCGCCCGAAAGAGTTGCGGCCTCACGTTCCAGACTCAAATATCCCAGGCCAACACTCTGAAGAAACTGAAGGCGCTCCCGTATCTCCTTCAGTATTTGCTTCCCTATGTGACCTTCAGTATCGCTTAGCTCAAGCTTGTCAAAGAATTCTCCCGCCTGATGCACCGGCATCGTGGTTATCTGGTGTATGTCACTTCCTCCGACAAAGACGCTCAAACTCTCCCTACTAAGTCTCTTCCCTCCGCATTTCCGGCAGGGGCTACGCGTCATGAATCCCTCTAGCCATTCACGCATTCCCGCCGATGTGGTTTCTCTGTAGCGGCGATTGAGATCTGCAATTATTCCCTTGAAACTAGACGAAAATTCGAATTTCCCCGTACCAGTCCTGTTGACATATGTAATATCTATGGGTTCGCTTGTCCCATCGAATATGGCGTTTAGCACCTCGTCGCCCAGCTCGTTCAAAGGTGTATCCAGATTGATCTTGTACATCTTGGCAAGGGCATCGAACCAGCTTCGATACCAGGCCGCCTCGGGATTATATGGCAGCAGCCCCCTTTGGTTGAACGATAACGAGGGATCGGGCATTATCAGATTCCTGTCGAACTCCAGCATAACCCCCAGCCCGTCACATGCGGAGCAGGCGCCAAAGGGACTGTTGAAGCTGAACAGTCTCGGCTGCATCTCGGGTAGACTAAAACCGCACTTGGAACATGAATTTTTTTCCGAAAAGAAGAGTTCCGCATCCTCGTCAGTTATAAATACATTTACCTTTCCATCCGATATTTCCAAGGCGGTTTCAATCGATTCGGACAGGCGTTTCCGATTTTCGAGTCCCGCTATAATTCTGTCGACAACAAGCGCAATATCGTGCTTGCGATTTTTGTCGAGATTGATTTCATCTTCCAGCAAAAGTGTTTCGCCATCTATTCTTACGCGTACAAAACCTGCCTTTTTTGCATCTTCGAGGTATTTGCGATGTTCACCTTTCTTACCCCGCACCAATGGAGCCAGTATAATCAAGCGTTGACCCTCGGGAAGCGAGAACACCGTATCCAATATCTGATCAACCGATTGTTCCCGTATCGGGGTGCCGTCATTCGGGCAAATTGGATTGCCGATACGGGCAAACAGCAGGCGCAAATAATCATATATCTCGGTGATGGTACCAACTGTCGAGCGCGGATTGCGACTGGTAGTCTTCTGCTCGATTGATATCGCGGGGGATAAGCCTTCGAGGTAATCGACATCCGGCTTGTCCATCCTGCCAAGGAACTGACGTGCATAAGCAGAGAGCGATTCAACATAGCGCCTCTGCCCCTCCGCAAATATCGTATCAAAGGCCAGCGATGATTTGCCCGAACCCGAGAGTCCCGTAATTACGATAAGGCGATCCCGGGGAAGTTCCAAATCTATGTTCTGCAGGTTATGCTCTCGCGCGCCTTTTATTACGATTTTTTCCATTTTCAATTCTTAGGGCGATAGGGAATCAACCGATATGAAGGGTTCTTCGAGCTGCTCTTTTGCCAATTCACCCCAGTGCCCGGCCTGAATTCGAGGACGATAGGTTTCATTGAGACTGTCCTTCACAACCATCAATTCCCAGATAGATGCGGCGATATCCTCGAAGCCCTCCGCATAGAGGGAAACGGAAAGCAGGTATAGTACGGGCCATAAGCCAGCTCTCTCCATCCATTCCACCAGAGGATCATCGTCCTCATATGCAAGCATAATCAATCTGTCAGTTCCATCCGAACGCCCTGGAAATCTCACATCCCTGTCGGGGTTTTGAGCATCCTCTACCGCGTCGATATCAAAACGCCAATCCGGATGCCTTTCTCGATAGCGTTCCGCCGCCGTTGTCAGTATCGATAGCGCGCTGCGCATCGAATGTAGCAGGGCTGAGCGGTAGTTACCTCTATTCCACGCGATTTCACCAAGAAGCTTCCTCGCTTCCAATGAGGGCCCCAAATCGTCCCTGTAAAGAAACACAAGTTCATCAATTCCGCCTTCTGTTAAACGGGCAATGTATTGATGCTCCAGCAGTATATCGGATCGGGAAGAGGCCCCCCCGTTGTTGGCAATCCCATGTAGGATGGATTCGGCTTCAAGCGCCCGTTCCTGTCCCTGATTCAACAGGAGTTTTGCGAGCCTGTATCGAATCAGAGTGAGCTCCTGTGGAACTCGTAGATATATTGCAAGTTCGATCGCTCTGCGATACTGTTCTTCCGCCAGAACAATCTGACCCTGGGCCTCGTAAACTTTGCCCAGCCAGAATTCTGCCTCGGGATACTCCCGCTGAAATTCAACAGCATCCAGTAGATAGTCGAGAGCCTCTGGCAATTTTTTTTGCGCGTAAGAACTTTTACCCTTCTCGAGGAGTATCCAGGCCGGGTATTCCAATCCGAATCCCGAAACCGCGGCAAGAAGCATAATCAAAAACAGGAAGCCTGGCCTAATGCCCGTTACAGAAAATATAGCGAGCACCCTCCAATTCCGCTCAACTCCACTCTGAAATCCGCCCGCGTCGGGAATGGCAGCCCGGGAACCAGGGGGCGACCAGCCTTCATCGCTAAAGTTTCGCAACTGCTTTCCCTAAAGTATTAAGCTTAGAAGAATAATCACGAAAAGCGCCACGGTTTCAATAATTCCAATCGCGGTTAGATAGTTCGCTAATCCCTTACCGGTGTCGGCCAGAGCATCGGCGGCGCCGGCCGCGGCCCTACCCTGCATCATCGCCGAGAAACCAATAGCCAAACCACCAAAAATTCCTGCGCTAAGCAAAAGAAGCGGCTCTTGCTGGGACCGTTGAATGAAGAGCATGAGCAGAAAACCATAGATTGTCTGTGTGAGTGGGGCGCCACAAAAAAGGACGAGGATAAATGGAGCGGGTCTATTTGACGCGAAGCATTTTTTCCAGGCCCCCATAGATGCCTGGCCGGCGACCCCGGTGCCAAGCGCAGAGCCAATCGCCGCCAAACCCAGGGCGGCGGCCGGACCAATAAATCCAATATTCATAGAGAAACTCCTTTGTTTTTATCCGAAATCAGCATCCTGAAAGGACTGTATTTTATCCCCGTCCATTCCATACCCAACTGTCCCGCAAATTCCAGCACATTGAGGCGAATACCATGAACCACAACGGATAAGGCGGCCATTGCCAAATTCAAACCATGGCCAACAACGATAACCACAATACCTATCGGCAACGTGAAATTCCTGAGCATGGGCGAGGCGAGGTTATTAAAGCTCAGCGCGATATAAAACGACGCCAATCCAACCGCAAACAACCTGATATAGGAGATTATACTTGAAAACCCGTTGATGGCGCTTTGAAAGACAGTGAAGGCGTCTTTAAATCCCCCTAGCATGCCCCTGAAAAAACCGATATCATCGCCCTGCTTTCCAAAGAGCAGAACAAGAAGAATTCCTCCGGCTATCATATATACAGCGAATCGCGGTAGGGAAATCTCTATTACGAGCTTCAGAACAACGAAATAGAGGCCGCCTATAACCGCCATCCATCCAAGCTGGGCCAGTGATTTCAACTTTGGGAAATACCGAACAAAATTTATGATATTTGCCAGGCATAGTTGAGAAAGGCCCAGCAAGAAACACAGCAACATTATGGTTTGCTGCGGATCGATCTCAAGTCCGGGAAAGACATCTGGGTATGCGGCAAGCGAGGGAATTGTCAGCATACGGAAAAAACCCAATCCGGCCAGCGATCTCGATCCGAACCAGTTGCCTGTAATCGTGCCCCATAGCACTGTGCTTATACTTAGCACCGCAAACAATCTCAAGACATTCTTCAGCCCATTCTTCACAATCCTTGTGATTAGGGTGGCAAGCAAAAGAATCACTCCATATCCCGCGTCTCCGATAATCATCGCAAAAAAGATGCAAAAATAGACAAGAAAATATGAGCTGATATCATATTCATGGTAACCCGGCAAGATTTCAAGAAAACTGAAAACCGGCTGGATTATGCGGGTTCTCGGCCTGTTCTTTATCAGAGTGGGGGGTTGATCATCCAAATTGGGTTCCTGAACCAATATCCCCCAGCCCTCCTCCGAAGCAAGAAGCCTGATGTTCTGCAGCCTGTCTACCGGAACAAACCCGCAAAGCCATCTCAATCCGCCTTCACAGGGCATTCCGGTTGCCAGAGATTCAAACTCGATATCCTGCTCTATTTCAGAGAGCGTCCGCTCAACGACTGGCCTGATTCTGGAAAAATCAAGCAACTTATCTCTTAAATCCTTCAGGCGTTCAATCATCTCGCTTTTCATCGAAATCAATTCATTAAGACCGTGTTTCGGAAGTGCAATTGCCTTCTCAATCGCCAATTCGGGAACACCATCAAAAAAAATGGCCGCAAAATTTAGCTGCCTGCCCTTCTTGCCGAGCTGAAAAATCATCGCGCCGCCATCTCTCAGATTTTCCGCAAGGCTTATCTCGTCTCTGAACAAACACACATCAACTCGGCCTGCCTTGAGAAAATTCAAGTCATTGGGCTCGAAATCACCAAAGGGCTCAAGTAGGTTGATTTGATTCGTTATCGCCCCAATTTTTTCATGGAGCTCTCCTATTCTCTCTCCGGTTGAGATTATTCTTTCAACTAGAGTCAAACTCGACTCCCTGTCATGCGATCCATCATGCGAGGCGTTCACTGACTTGGATTTCACATTGCGCTCAAGTTTACCCAGGGCCAAAACCACCCTTGCGCGCATTCTTGACAGAGATTCCAGATTCTCGCCGGTCCCGTGAATTTCTGCTTCAAGGTGAAGAACTCCCCCATCTCTCAATTTCTCCAGGGCAATTCTGCTATACTTATTCAAAACTACCAGCGAAACCTTCTTCATTGGCACTATCATTTAGACAACCCGCTCCAAACCTCGCTTGGCAATCTTCCCACGCACAACCGAGGCTGTTTGCTGATCGCCCAAATATATGCTTATCTTCTTGATGTTCATCTTCGTTTCGGGGATTTTCACTTTTTCAAACAGATTGACCCTCTGGGTTACAGTTCGTAGCTCGGCGAACAACAGGAAATACTGTTCTTTTAGTACCTGCAATTCCAAATCCAGCAGCATCACGCGCTGCAATTCCTCTATCCCCCTATCCACCCAAAGCGGCATCGTCCATAGGTCGTAACCTATTTTCGCGAATCTCGCACCTTCAAACAGGGGTATGCTCACACCCGCAATATTGCCGATACCGCGTCTAAATTCCTCCAGCACAATCATCTTCTCGCTTAGGCCAACATCCTCCCCGAAAACCGCTATCCAGTGTCGGAATTCCTGCTCAAGCGAGTCTTTTTCTTTCTGTAGCCTATGCTGTCTTTCTTCAACCTTCCGAATTTCCAACTGCAATTGCTGCTTTTTCAAGATCAGGGTAGGAAGGTATAGAGTATACATTTTTAGCGCATCCTTCTGTCTTTTTAGCTCATTCTTGGTCAGCCTAATCTTGAGCATGGTCAGCCCTCGGCCAGAATTCCTCGATCAGATTCGAGCGAAGTCCGGTTTCTTCCTTTTCAAAGCAGTCGGCCAAAATTTTCCATCCGTCATCCAGGGCTTCCTCAAGCGGAATATTTACCGAAAGATCCATCATCCTATCCTCAAATAGATCCCCGTATTTAAGCAGTTTTTCATCCCAGCCGCTCATCTGAAAGCCCATGGACTGCTTCTCCAGCGCATCCTTGTACGCGGCATAGAGCTTTATCATTCCATCCGCGAGAGCTCTATGGTCTCCCCGCGTTCTGTCATTCGCCAGCTGCTTCAGGCGACTAAGCGAACCAAAAGGCTCGATTCTCCCATTTTTCAAATAGAACTGACCCTCGGTTATGTAACCGGTATTATCCGGCACTGGATGAGTAACATCGTCACCCGGCATAGTAGTAACAGCCAGGATAGTAATCGAACCCAGCCCCTCAATATCAATTGCCTTTTCATAGCGACTTGCAAGTTGAGAATACAAGTCTCCTGGATAACCTCTGTTAGAAGGAACCTGTTCCTGCGTTATCGCAATTTCCTTCATCGCATCGGCAAAATTTGTCATATCGGTAAGAAGCACCAAAACCTTTTTACCATCCAGGGCGAAATTTTCGGCGATGGCCAAGGAGATATCGGGCACCATAAGCCCTTCCACGACAGGATCCGATGCCGTATGGACAAACAGAATAGACCTGGAAAGAGCGCCTCCGTCATCCAGGGAATCCCGGAAATACAGATAGTCATCGTGTTTCAAACCTATCCCGCCCAGAATTATCAAATCCACCTCTGCCTGCAAGGCAATCCGAGCCAGAACCTCGTTATACGGCTCCCCCGAAACAGAGAAGATCGGGAGCTTCTGGCTTTCGACTAGCGTGTTGAACAGATCAATCATGGGGATTCCGGTTCGAACTATGTTTCGAGGGATGATGCGCCGCGTGGGGTTGAAGGAGGGTCCGCTAATCGTAATCAGGTTTTCGGACAGGCTCGGTCCCCTGTCCCGAGGCTCTCCCGAACCATTGAAAACCCTGCCGAGCAAGGACTGTGAGTACGATATCTGCATTGTTTTTCCCAAAAATCGAACCTCATCTCCGGTAGAAATGCCACGACTTCCGGCAAATACCTGAAGTGACACCAAGTCCTCATTGAGTTTGATCACCTCAGCCAAGGATGCGCCAAAGGACGTATTTACCTGCGCAAGATCGCCATAACGAACAGCATTGGCCCTTACAACAATAACGTTCCCCGCTATTGATTCAATTCTGCTATATACCTTGCTCATCTCCAGAAATCCCTCATAAGATGGCTGTTGATTTTGGATCGCTTCCAAGTTTTTTAGATTGAACCATGGTTCGAATTTCGGTTTCCAGCCTTCTAAATTCACTACTGTCCCATTTTGCGCCATTATAGTCGAGGAATTTCTGCCTCAATCGATAGAACCACTTACGCGCATCTCCCTTGTCTTTCAAATCCAGCCTGCTAGCCAGAATCTCGAGAATCAAACCAAATACCCAGATCTGACGATCGGGTGCCACGGCGGCATCAACGGGATCAAAGGAGTTCTGCTGGAAATAGACGCTATCAAGGAATTCTCCCTTCTGAAACACCACATAATCCTGCAAACTGGTACCTTCCTCGCCAACAACCTTCATCATGGATTCAATTTCACCCGCCCGCACCAATATATTATGAGCATATCCAACACGCTCGGTCGGTATGATGCCCCTGTATTTACTCCAGGATTCGGTGGGGTGAATTGCGGGATATTTGCGAGCGTCAGAGCGTTCCCGTGAAAGCCCATGAAAAGCCCCAACAACCTTGAGCGTCGCCTGGGTTACCGGTTCCTCGAAATTGCCGCCCGCAGGACTAACAGTTCCCCCTATCGTAATCGAACCCATATCGCCACTCTTTAACCGCACTATGCCGGCTCTCTCATAGAAGGACGCGATATTTGATTCAAGGTAGGAGGGAAACGCCTCTTCACCTGGAATTTCCTCCAATCGGCCCGACATTTCACGCATAGCCTGGGCCCAGCGGCTAGTTGAATCAGCAAGCAGCAAAACATCGAAGCCCATTTGCCGGTAGTATTCGCCCAGGGTAACAGCCGTGTAAACCGAGGCCTCCCTCGATGCAACCGGCATTGAAGAGGTGTTGCAAACAATGATGGTTCTTTCCATCAGAAATCTACCGGTTTTCGGATCAACCAGTTCTGGAAATTCTTTGATGGTTTCAACCACCTCGCCGGCCCTCTCCCCACATGCTGCGATTATCACCACGTCCACCTCCGCATGCCGACTGGTTATCTGCTGCAAAACTGTCTTACCCGCACCAAATGGTCCGGGAATGCAATAGGTGCCGCCCTTGGCAACGGGGAAAAATGTGTCCATAAGTCGAACTTTGGACACCAGCGGTTCAATAGGCTTCAGTCTTTCCTCGTACGTTTTGACAGCCTTCTTCACAGGCCATTCAAACATCATAGTCAACGGAATTACCTTTCCCCGAGAATTCGTGGACTCGGCAATGGTTCCCGTAATTGAATAGGAACCTTCCGGACTAACTCTGGACACTGTCAGTTCATCTCGTACATTGAAAGGAACCATCACCTTATGCTCGAAGGGACCCTCCGGTACGAAACCCAAATAGTCTCCCGCGCTCACCTTGTCGCCAACCCTAACCAGTGGTTTGAACTGCCATTTCCTCTCACGGCTCAGGGAATCAAGGTAGATACCCCGTTCGAGAAAAAAACCGGCTTTTTGGGCAAGCTCCGGCAGGGGATTTTGAAGTCCATCAAAAACTTGTCCCAACAGCCCGGGGCCAAGCTCCACGGCGAGCATTTCGCCAGAGAATTCAACTTCATCCCCGATTCCGATGCCTCGGGTCAATTCAAAAACCTGGAGTTGGGACACATCTCCCTGAATGCGAATAACCTCCGACTTCAAGCGCTTCTTTCCGCTAACTATGTAGCCAACCTCATTCATTATAATGCTGCCCTCGACTCGTACCGAAACCATGTTCCCGTTTACCCCTATTACTCTCCCGCCTGTCCTCATGCCTACACCACCATCATCACGAACGTTTTTTCATAATGCTTCAATTCTCGACGCTAGGAGCACTTCATTATAAAGACTGCGATATGCCTTGAAACCGAACTCCACATTGAATTTGGAGCGACGCTCCAGTATAAGAAGTTTCATCCTATAGCTCCGAATAAATTCGATATCAAAGAAATGTGTCGTCGCCAATTCATCAATCTTGAGCCAGCGACACTTATCCAGATACAGTTCAGCCTCAAGTGGAGAATCCATCATAACAGCCTCGCCAGCTATCCGGGCTGTTCCATGCACCGGCGGAATTTTCCTATAATACTCGTTCGCGTCGAGGTTTCGCTTTTTGGCCCGAAGTTTCACCAAATCATTTCTGAGGCTTCTCTCCCATTCCCCATATTCCTTGCATATTCCAGGTGCCTCACTTCCATCTAGAGTAGATTTAAGCAATCCCATATAGTCTCTGGCCGACAAAAAAGAACGAGAAAGGGTGAGCATCGCTTCAGTCGACATCGGTGCTCTTTGTTCTGGTCCGATTAGCATCGGGAGAGCCGCGGCCACATAATAACAATATGACAAACAAGTTTCCTAAGAAGAAAGGAGCTTAGCGAGCCGCGGATTCAAATAACGGCCTAACATGGCGGAGATTTCCCTGTCCGAAAAATCGTAAAACGCCGAACCATCCTTTATCGCTATTCTGAATCCGGCATCAAGCCCCTTAAATGGTTTAATTTCTATCCCGGATGCAAACTCCGCACTCAGCTTGGCCATTAAGACAGGTTCGATTTCGTCCGACAATTTTGCAGGAATCAAAACATCTATCTCGTTTCTCTCTTGCTTCGAGACATTCTCTACCGCGACTACAATCACATCTTCCAGTAGCTTAGCGTTCAAGGCATCGCGAACTTCTCTTTCCAATAAGCGGTCAAAAACTGATTTGATTCTTTCCTTGAGCATAAGCATCAGATCTCTACCCGCCTGCCTCAACGCGTCCCTACCGCTGTTCTCCATCCTCTGTATCTTCGCTTCCATATTTGTTCGAATTCGTTCTGCATCCTCCTCGGCTTTTTGGACTATGGCTGAAGCTTCTTCCCGTGCCCCGGATATAATCCGTGCGGCCTCTTCCTGGGCGCTTTCCATTCCATCATGCTTAATCCTGTCGATAATTTCCTTAAGTTGAACATCCATGAATCTTACCCTAACAATATTTCAGAATTGGCACAGTCCCGCGAATCCCTATACCTTTTTTGAAGCTGGCCTAACTGTACACAGGCAATCCCAGGCAGCCTGAGCCGGTGGAAAACCAGAAGTGTCCCTCCGCCAGTGCCTCTCCAATAACTCCCGTAGCCGCCGAAGCTGCAGTTGGATCCGTGCAGACATGAGACCAAAGTGAGTGAGCAGCTGTTCTTTATCTGCTTATCATCCATCCTCAATCATAGCAGATTAGAAGATGCAATCCACCCCTCGGTTTCAATACTACAATCGATAATGGCTCTAAGCAAGATGGGGGAGCCAAGGCTATAAATGAAGAAGTATTCTCTGCGGCACCCCGCAAGGACATGGACAGGCGCTTCAAGCAGGTAGACAGGCAATTTAACCGTGTCTATGGCCTTCTCACCGGCCTGCTCGTGTGATTGCAGGTTCCTTTATTACCCTGATGATTCAGGGAATTGGGTAGGATGGACGGCCTTAAACGCATTGGCAGGTAAATTGACCATGAATCTATAAGAGTGAGCAAGATGCATCGGAAATGGCCCGGATGCTGATCTAAGGTGGGGATTGAACCTGCCCTGGAAAAGAAGTGGAAGAGCATCCGGGAAAGAAATTTAAAGGCCGATGCAAGAACAGCAATTCTCGAAATGACTATAGATTGAAGACATTGAAAACCGATACAGTCTATTGTCTTTTGAGATACCTAGGAACAGGAATGCGGATTTCGAACCTAGGTTGTAAAGAAGAATCAGCGAAAAAAACGGAAAATTGAATAGCAGGATTCTGCAACTACTTATTGTTTTCGATATCGCACTTCTCAGATTTGAAGGTTTCCAACATACCTTCGACAATGAATAGTCCAGCAGTTCCACCAGGGTCCTGCTGCCCAATCGTCTTCTCCTGATAGTAGGCGGCCCGCCCATGCTGGGCTTTCATCGCCTTGGTACTCTCCAAACCCCTTCGTGCGGCAGCAATACCCGCATCAGCCAGAGCATTCCAATCGTCGCTCGCCCCTTCCATGGCCCTGGCTGCAGGATCGATAACATCGACAACAGATTTTTCTCCCGGTTTGCTTTTTCCACGATCCATCAAACCGTCGGCAAAGGCACGAAAAAACAGGGCCATATCAGCGGGAGATAGTTCGAACTTGCCCTTGAGAGCCCTACCTCCCCTCATGAAACCAGTTGCAACAAGGGTACCCATGGTGGAGGGAGCCGCCTTGGTAATCTCCATGCCGGTTCTGGCGAAGAACTGACCGATGTCGGATTCCTCCGAGTCCTTCATTTTGTCATCGGCGGTACTAAAGGCCTTGGTCATAGTTATTCCTAAGTCCCCATCACCCATCTTACTGTCCATCTCAAACAATAAATCCTGCTTCTCTTCCATCAATTTCCGGATGCAAAGGATGGCTTTTTTTGCAGCGGCAATATTCATCTGATACTATACCTCAAGCTGAAACTGCTCGAAGAAGGGCGTTCGGGCAGGCGCGGCCAACAATGATTTCAGCTCATCGTCAAGTTTGAAAAGAGAAATGGAAAAACCGGCCATTTCCAAGGAAGTGGCAAATTCACCAACGTAAACTTTGAACACCGATATGTTCCTCTCTCCCAAAATCTCCGCCACCTTACGATAAGCTACATAGAGTTCTTCCCTGGGGGTTGCTCCAAGTCCATTCATTAAAACCGAAACCGAGTCTCCCGACGCGTATGGAAGGTCCGGCAGTAATTTATCCAACATCTCCCGAACAACCTCGTCGGCGGTAAGCAGCCTGCCACGTCGGATACCCGGTTCGCCATGGATACCCATTCCAATTTCCATTTCATCGTCACCTATAACGAACGAGGGTCTGCCTACCTCGGGAATGACCACTGGAGAGATTGCGACACCCATGGTTCTAACCGCAGCTCCGGCCTTTTCGGCGATTCTTTTAACCTCGCCGAGGTTAGCACCTTCGTCGGCCTTGGCGCCAGCACATTTATAGATGTAGAAAATGCCCGCAACACCACGCCGTTTAGCTTCCTCGCCTTTGGGCGCGCTGGCGACATCCTCTCCAGCGACGTAGGATTCAACCCGGATGTCCTCCATAAGGGCCATCTCGGCTGCCATGTCGAAATTCATTATATCCCCGCCATAGTTGCCATAGATGTAAAGAACACCCTTACCGGTATCGATGGTCTTCGTAACTTCCAGCATCTGATCGGAGCTAGGACTTTGGAAAACTCCTCCTACGGAGCAGCCATCAAGCATACCCCTGCCGACATAACCAAGAAACAGCGGTAGATGGCCGGAGCCTCCGCCAGTGGCCAGACCAACCTTGGTGCTTCCTGGAATGCCAACTCTGACGATACAACGCGCATTGCCGGCAGCGGACACTATCTGATCGGGATGGGCCTTGAGAATGCCCTTCAGCATCTCGTCTACAAAGGCTTCGGGTTGGTTTAGAAACTTTTTCATCATCTTCTCCTTAAAAATAGCTATCCGACCGACTTTGCACCCACGATATCGGCTTCTAGCCTGTTTTTGCGTTCGTTCATAAGGTGATTGAAAATCATAATCAGGATTAGGAACACACCCCAGGTGAAATCTCGAGCGAAGTTGTTAAATCTCAGCATGTTGAAACCGCTGGAAAGGAATTGCAGAGTCACAACGGCTATGGCAACACCGATTACCCGTCCGAAGCCTCCGTTCCAGTTTATGCCCGCCAGGAGATTCACCAACACAGCCTGAAGAACATAGCTTTCACCGTAGTCGGCCTTCGCCTGATTTGTTCGGGAAATCATCAGAAGTCCGGCAGTGGAAGCCAGTACAGCGCTGCTTATATACGCACGCATTAGCATCGCTCGAACCCGTATCCCGGAAAATCGAGCGGCAATTGCATTGGTGCCGATAAGATAGATACTCTGACCGAATTGAGTTTTTCTCAGTATAATGGCAACTACTACGGCAAAAACCAAAAAAATATACAGCGGTGTGGGGAAACCTAAGAGACGTCCATTGCCGACAAACAGGAAGGGTTCGGGCAAACCGGGAATTGCATAGCCCCTGGTTAAAATGATAGCAATACCGGAAAAAAGCTGCCAGGTTCCCAGTGTAACCAGAACAGGGTGAATATGGAATGTCGACACCAAATATCCGTTGATAAGTCCAGCGCTGATCCCTACGATGAAGGCGACAGCCACCGCCAGCAGTATATAGAGAACAAGGGCTGCCGAGGTGGGATTATCGGGTATAAGTTCCACCATTAACTTGGCAGCCAGAATACTCGTCAGATTAGCCGTACCGACAATGGACAGGTCGATTCCTCCGGTAATCATGCAAATAGTTAGTCCAAGCGACAGCAATCCCAACTCGGGAAAAGAATACGACATTGAACGAAAATTTCTCATCGTGACAAACTTACCGGGATTGAGGACGGCCATCAGTATGAATATCGCAGCAGAAATTACGATGAGACGGGTCAAATTGCTGTCCCTGGTTTTCAAAAGTTTGACAGACGAAAGAACTTTCAGCTTCTCACCCTCCTCGGACTCTGGTTATTCTCGCCTCTTTGAGCTGAGGGACGGTAACGGCAATTAGCAGAACGAGTCCTGTTGTAAAGCGCTGCCAATAACTGGGAATGCCCATCAGAATCAGACTGTTATTTATAACGGTTATAAGCATCACGCCCAAAAGGGTCCCATGAACCGTTCCCCTGCCGCCTCCAATAACCGCGCCGCCTAGAACTGTTGCGGCTATGACATTGAGTTCACTACCGACAAGGTCAAAGGGATTCGCATTCCTTACATGAGCACTGTGTATGATTCCCGCCAGCCCCGCAAGTAATCCAACATAGCAGTAGATAAAATACTCGATTTTCTTCACGGAGAATCCCGCACGCTTCGTGGCCTGGCGATCGCCCCCCAGGGCATATACACCCCTGCCTATGGTGGTGTAGCGCAGAATAAGCGCCGTAAGAACTGCCAGGGCCAAAAAGACAAAGAAAGAAAAATGCAGTTCGGCGATTTGTCCCGATCCCATAGTTCGCCGAAAGAACGCCAACTTGCTGTAGCCCACCATCGGATCGGTAAGGCGGTTTATAATCCGCGTATCGACAAAGGTTAGAACAAATCCGCTATAGGCACTAAGGGTTCCAAGACTAACAATCAAAGTGGGTAGTCGGAACGTGGAGATAACAGCCGCGTTGATAAGTCCCAGCAAAACTCCTATTCCGCAGGATAGTAGAAAGGCCAGGATAACAGATCCCGAGAAACCAATGGCTTCAAAAATGATTCCCGTGATGTACATAGACACCGCGCCAATAGCCGGGAAGGAGATATCTATTTCTCCGGATATCAGAACAAGGAGAACTCCCAAGGCGAAAATACCGGTAACGACCGTGCTTTTCAGCAGACTGAATAGGTTTCCGATGGAAAAAAAATTCGGATTGATAATACCCACCATGAGTGAAAAGGCAATTAGAATCACCGCAATGTAAGACTCGTGAGTTTCTAGTAGTTTCTTCATAGTCGGATCCTATCTACTTGAGGCTCTCTATTTGGGAAATCAATTCATCCTCGTCGAATTTGTCTTTGTGTTCCCGTATGATCTGTCCCTTGTGCATCACGAAAACCCGGTTGCAGTTCTGGACTACCTCAGGCATGTCATCGCTCATAATAATTACGCCGGCTCCATTCGAGGCGAGTTCGCGGAGTCTGGTATGAATTTCGAGTTTTGAGCCAACATCAACCCCAACAGTCGGCCCATTGAGGATGAAGATTCGGGAACTCGCGGCAAGCCACTTGGCAAGAACCACCCGTTGCTGATTTCCTCCCGAAAGAGATCGTGCGGAATTCTCAGAGTTCGGAGTGGTGATTTTAAGTGTATCAATCCAGGTTTTGATGATTTCCGCGGCCTTCTTGAAGCTGATAAATCTTATAATGTTTTTGATGTGGCCGAGGATGGTGGCTATTATATTGTCTCCTATACTACGTTCAAGAAACAGTCCTTCGGTTAGACGGTCTTCCGGTACGTACGCGATTCCAACCCTCATTGCCGCATCCACCGAGTTGATAAGCATTTCCTTCCCACTGATTGTCAACTTCCCGGAACTCGCCGGCTGTATGCCGAAGAGAGCAAGCGCAACCTCGGTCCTACCGGAACCGAGAAGACCGGTAATTCCGATGATTTCTCCAGGAAAAAGCTTGAAAGAAATGTCCTTAAACGCACCCTTCCGTCCAAGCTTATCGACAGAGAGAAGGGGAATTCCATTGTCAGCCTCACCAAAGCTGAACTGTGCTCCAAAAATTCGGCGCCCAGTCATATGATAGGTGATGCTATTCTCGTCGTATGCGCTAGTCTCATCCTCTGACACCTTGCGGCCATTGCGGAGTATGGTTAATTTCTCGCTAATATCCAACACTTCCCGAAGTTTATGACTGACAAACAAAGTGGCAATACCCTCGGATCTAAGTTCGGAAATGACTTCGAAAAGATTGTCGACCTCATTGTGGGTTAGTGCCGTTGTAGGTTCATCCATGATAACCAGTTTTGCATTGTGAAGCAGGGCACGAGCAATTGCCACGAGCTGCTTGTTAGCAACGGAAAGGCTTTCCACCCTCGAACGCAGTGGTATGTCCACCTTGATATGCGCCAGAGCCGATTGGGCTGTTCGCTCCATATTTGTCCAACTCACCAGCCTCCGACCCTGCTCAAGTTGAGAATTGATGGCGAGGTTCTCCGCCACTGTCAGATTAGGGAAGAGGGAAAAATCCTGATAAATAACCTGTATTCCTTCATGAATCGCATCAATGGGCCTGAGATTCTCATACAGCTGGCCGTTTAGGATAATCTGACCCTCGTCGGGCCGGGAAACACCAGCGATAATCTTTATCAGTGAGGATTTCCCACTTCCATTCTCTCCAGCAAGACAGCGAATTTCTCCCGGGACAATACTCAGGGAAACATCGTTCAGCGCATAAACGCCTGAGAAGCGTTTATGGACATTCTTGACCTCAACCAATGGTGCAATCATTCTAACTCACTCTGGATTTCTGCTGGAGAGAGCTCCCTTAGCCGATAAGTCCCCCTGCGGGACCTATCGGGCTATATGGAGCAGATTAGAAATTGTACTGGTTCATGTTATCCTTGGTTACGCCTACCCATGCCGAACCGTAGTACAGATTAGGCTTGTCCGCATCCTGAATGAGCTCTTCGTATCCAACGATGCCAAGATCCGCACCATCCTCAATACTACCACCATCAAGAATGCGAACGGCAATCTCGTTCATAGCTCTACCAGCCATTGCGGGGTCCCAAAAGGCGATCATATCCGTTGCACCGCTCTCCAGATACTGTCCGGAAACAGAAACCAAACTGGTGCCAACAACGGAAACCTGATCTTCAAGTCCGCGTTGCTCGACAGCCAGTCCTGCGCCGGGAGCAGTTGTCATGGCGCTGCCTTGTATACCAGCCAATTCGGGGTAGGTTGTAAGGAGCTCAAGGGTTTTTTCTGTGGCAGTTTCAAAATCATCGAATTCCTCAATCTTGTTTACTACCAGTTCCATGTCCGGGTAATTGGCCTTTTGATGAGCTACACCAGCATCCACCCATTCATTGTGACTCTTGGACTGCAAACTGCCTACGAAGGTAGCATACTTCCCCGTTCCGCCCATTCGCTGGGCCAGATTCTCCATCAGAAACTCACCGTAAGCCGCATTGTCAAAGGCCTCTATGATTATATCCGCGTTTTCCTGCGTGGAAGCTTCGTGACTCACCACTACGATGCCTTCCTGCCTAGCTCTCGCTAAAACCGGCTCGACCGCTTCCACGGAAAAGGGAACAACGCAAATGGCGTCGACCCCCTGAGCAATCAGATCTTCTATTATGCGAACCTGCTCGGCAGCATCGGCTTGTGAAGGACCAAGCAAAAAGGTATCGTTACCCGTTTCGACACCGTACTCCTCAACTCCCACCCTCATTCGATCAAACCAGGCAATTCCATCAACTTTGACGACCGTAGCTATAGTATAGACATCATCAGTTTCCTTTTCACAGGCAATCGTGATAAAAGGCGATAGAATTATAAACAGAAGTGCTAGCTTTTTCATTAAAACCTCCTTACTGTTTTAACTAAAATGTAAGATATTATAACATCCCCAAAATACCTGTCAAGAAGACTTGCGAACTTTGATATCCCCAGAATCGCCCTGAAATTCAATGCCAGAAGTGCGGTATTATCGAAGTTTTAGTCGTTTTATAGTAGAACACAGTTCTGTTTTAGAAAGAATCATAAATACGATCGAAGTCGGTTAGTCAGTTACTAAAACATTTTAGTTGACAATTATAATCTATTAGGAATAGAATTCTCCCGGAACCATGGCTGTAAGAATCAAGGATATTGCCCAGAGAGCAAATGTATCTTTCGCAACCGTTTCCCTGGCTCTCAATAACAAGCCAGGCGTCGGTGAAGCAACTCGCAGCAAAATTCTCGAAATTGCCGGCAATCTCGGATATAGATCCACTCAATACAGCTTTCCGGTTGACTACGGCACCATCCAATTTGTTCAAATTGTCCGGCATGGACATACTTTGAACCAGGATCACAAGGTTTTTATTTCGGATTACATTGATGGCATACTCCTCGAAACGAAGAAACTCCCTTACAAAATTGAAATCAAGTCCTTTCATGCCACACCAATCACTGAAATCATCACCTGGCTAGAAGTCCAAACACACTTATCGGGAGTAATCATACTAGGCACCGAACTGAGCCGGGAAGATGTTCTCGCTTTCACGAATTGTTCGATTCCAGCCGTGTTTCTCGATACCTTCCTTGAGTATGTTTCCCTCGACTTTGTCGATATGAATAATGCGGATTCTGTGTTCTCGGTTCTGGAACATTTCATTGAAAAGGGGCATGATGAAATCGGCATTGTCCGATCCAGCGTACAAACCCGAAATTTCTGGTTGAGAAACAAGGCCTTTCGAGAAGGTCTTGAATTCTTCGGTAAAAACCACGACGGGAAATTTTCTTTTGATGTCGACTCGACAGTGGAGGGATCTTATAGAGATATGCGAAGTATTCTCGATAGAGCCTTCAAACTCCCCTCGGCTCTCTTCTGCGTTAACGATGTTATCGCCTTCGGAGTACTAAAAGCGCTCAGGGAAAATGGAAACCTGGTTCCCGAGGAAGTTTCCATAATCGGGTTTGACGATCTTCCCGCGTCGGCACTGCTGAACCCTCCGCTAACCAGCGTAATCGTATCCAAAAGGGAAATCGGCAGAGTCGCATTGAACCGTCTGAATACCAGAATTGGAAATCCAGATTTGCCGCCAACCAAGATAGTTGTTGGAGGGCAATTGATTGAACGAGAAAGTGTAATATCAAAGCGCTAGCCGTGAAGGCTGGGGAATACACATGATTACCGGGCATATAACCTGAAACATCCCCTCAGACATGGTTTTAAGCACCCGCCTTTAAAAACGGAGAGTCAAGCCATATCCCCATCACGAACTTCCAGATTAAGGCAAATTTGCGCAAAAATTCTTGACACCATCCTCATTTCCAACCGCTCAATGGTTTCTTATGCGCAACTCCCGAGTTCTTACTTGAGGTGTCGTTTGACAAAATTGTAGGCATTCTAAGCTAAACATATGGCAAAATCAGACAGATTCTGTTATTTTGACTCAGGTATGAAAGTAAACTTCTTAGTTTCTATGGCGCTGGTTGTCACGATTCTATTAGGCGCCTGTATGATCGAACAGAAGCTTATTCTAAGACATGGATACTCGGGGGTGTGGATCCTGGAGGGCAGGCCAATGCCCTTTGTTGGCGATGCACTGGAAGATCTGGCAATTCTTGGAGGCTATGACAATTCTGACGAGTTTTATGATGAGGTGATATCAGAAACAATCACCAATCTGGAAGCACGCGAGGATATAGAGAATTTTGAGGTTGGCAGCGTTGGCAAGGATGCCTGGAAGGCCTATGTAGAGTTTGAAGATATCAGATTGCTCTTGGGGGATGCGGATCTAGGCGGTATAGCCGCCATTTCCCGAGACGGTGATATTCACACACTTAGCCTAAAGTTTGACCGCGCACGTGCTGCCGAGCTCGAGAGGCTGCTTCCAATTTTGAAAGAGCCCACGTTCTCACTGTTCAATCCGGCAGAGAGTGAGGGTTTCAGCGAAGAGGAATATACTAGCGAGGTATTGGGTTTCACCTTCGGAGAGGAGAACCTTTCGGCGTTACAACAGTCGATGGTACAATTGTCCATTACCGTACCTGGCACAGTGGTAGAGGTAGAGGGGGGCACAAGGTCAGGTGAGAGCTCTGCCCTCTTTGAGGTACCATTTACCCGCATTCTGGTTCCTGAAGGGAAAATCGCCTGGATGGTGAGCTGGAGAGACCAGCCCTAAGCCAGCTTCGCTAACAGGGAAGTCGGGTCCGCCCAGCCCAAACTCGCTGCAATTCTGCGTTGAAATTCCTTGTCGAAACGCGGTGGATATAGTTCAATCTCCCCCGCTATTCTCCCCGAACCCGGAATTCCAGTACCAGGGGCAGATGATCGCTGTAGCCCTCCTCCTTATTAGAGTACCATCTCTTGGGCCTGCCCCATGAGTCTCCCATTATTCTCGAGGCTCCGGTGCGGCAGAGTTCCAGGATGAGGCCCGAGCCATTGATTAGTCCCCGGCTAAGGAGGGCTCGATCGGGCCTATCCCAGTTATTCTGATACCAGTATGTTCCCGGCGCTCCAAGTGCGGGATTAGGATTGGGATCGAAAAAAACAATATTTTCGCCGTGCAGGCCCACCCACTCCCTCCTCTCGCTGCGGAAAAGGGCGGCTTGAGGATTGTCCGGATCAGGCGGCCAGGGGGCTAGGGCCGATGGTTGGATTTTTCCATCGCCAGGTGTGTTCAGATCACCGATAATCAGGATTTTGGCTAGCTGATTCTGACGCAGAAGCGGCTCAACCAGGTTCCGAACGATTAAGGCCTCTTTGAAGCGGGCGCCTTCCGTAATAGCTCGGCCATTATTGGGAGATTTCCAGTGAAGCGCAAAGACTCTTACTGCCCCACCCGGCGCATCGACAACAAAGGAGAGTACCGGCCTTAGGGGACGCGAATTGTAGAATCCACAATCTGCAACTTCAACACTGTGGATTGGATAACGGCTCAATACCCCGCATCGGGTAATACTGTAGCCAGGGATACCGAGCCTCCATTTGTAACCCATGTTTCCAAGGGGACCCCTAGTAAGGTCGTTCAGGATTTCCGCTTTTTCCAATTCCTGCAATATCAGCAAGTCGGCGGCACCTGAAAGGCTATTTCTTATTACCTCGGCCGTTCGATCAAGTCGGCGAAGATACAGCCGTTCGCTCCAGTCTTCGCCTCCCGGATCGAATTCAGGGTATTCGGTGCCATCATCGATGCCGTCAAATAAATTCTGGACATTCCAGCTCATGACCGTCCAGGTTTTCTCTTTTTGGGGGAACGCACAGCCACTAGCCACCTGGAAAATGACCAATGCCAGGGCGATAATCCAACGTAGGCTCATCATCTCCTCCTTACTCCAATAACTGCCCCCCCGGAGTTTCGACTTGAACAAAGGATCGGCTTAGGGAAATACTTCCCGGAAAGACTTTGCAATGAGAAATCTGTGGCTGATAAAAATAGGGGAAATTGCTCTAAAGAGGGGGAATAGGGGGTTCTTCGAGCGAATCCTGGGGGAAAACATCAGAAGGAAGATTTCACAGTTTTCGGCAGGTAGTAAAGAGAACTATAGGGGGAGGCTCAAGATTCGGGCTGGTCGCTATTACCTGGAAACCACGATTCCCGATGAGCAAATACTGCAATTGCTTTCTCGCACTCCGGGGGTAGTTGGGTTTTCTCGCGCATATAGAATCGGGAAATCGTTGGATGAACTCACCGAAACCTCTGTGCGAATGGCGCGAGAATGCCTGAGAACCGGTATTGGCACAAGCTTTAAATTCAAGGTGCGACGGGTGGATAAGAGCCTGGCGCTGGATAGTCAGGGATACGCGACCGAGTTGGGAGCGCGAATGTTAAATGCCTTGCCGGAACTGAGTGTGGATGTTCATAACCCGGATTTTACTCTCGAGGTTGAACTACGCGAACGGGCATATCTGTATAGGGAACAGTCGCCGGGAGTTGGAGGCCTGCCGGTTGGCAGCGCCGGACAGGGCATTTTGCTCTTATCCGGCGGAATAGACTCACCAGTGGCTGGATATCTGATGGCCAAAAGAGGAATGAAACTGAGTGCCGTGCACTTCCATACACCGCCCTTCACCTCCGAAGAGGCCCATGACAAGGTTGCCAGACTGGCAAGGCTTATCGCGCCATGGTGCGAGGGCCTTCTGCTTTACAGCATACCATTCACTGACTGCCAGGTGGCCATCAACAGGTGGGTGGACAAGGCGGCTACAACTCTGCATTCAAGGGCGGCAATGATGCAGATTGCCAGGCATATTTCCCTTGCCCTTACTGGCGATAAGATAGGCGCGCTTGTTACTGGAGAGTCATTGGGCCAGGTTGCAAGCCAAACCCTTGAATGTCTGACCTATACCGATCGGTCGGTTTCCTCACCGATTTTTCGCCCCCTCATTGGCATGGATAAGGAGGAAATAATTGCATTGGCCCGCAGGATTGGAGTTTATGAAACAGCAATTGAGCCCTTCGACGACTGCTGCATCCTCTTCAGTCCCGAGCACCCCCTGACAAAACCGGATTTAGCCTCAGAGCTGCATAGGCACGGAAAAATCGAGGGACTGCCGAGGCTAATCGAGGCCGCGGTAGAGGGGGCAAAGGCTATTCGCTTTGACAGCTGGGGACGCCGCTGCACCGCTGAATCTCAGGATTAAAACACTTCACGCCTAAGCAGTGGCCTTCTTATCCGCCGATGCACTGGAATTTGACGCTTGATTCTTCTTTGCCGAGTCGCTTTTTGCTTTCTTCAAATCTTGGCCGGGGGTACTCGTCCCATCGGCCGATGAAGATGCGTTTCCTCGCGCATCGTTCACATAAAAACCCGAACCCCTAAAAATCACGCCCAGGCCGCCACCTATCAATCTCTGCAACTCTTCCCTACCGCAGCCTGGACACTGTGTCAAGGGGCTGTCGGACATACGCTGAAAAACCTCAAGACTGTGGCCGCATGAACGGCACTCGTAATCATAAGTAGGCATAGCATTTGGAATATACAAAAGGTTCAAACCCGAGGCAATAGCGTATCTAGTTCTGACGGATGGGTATCCCTGATGCCGCGACCTCCCTTTTTATACGCGAGAGCGTGTAGCTGCCATAGTGTACCATGCTCGCAATCAGGGCCGCGTCAGCCTTGCCAGGTCCAAGCACCTCGGCAATATGCTCCGGCCTTCCGGCGCCGCCGGATGCAACTACAGGAACATGCACAGCCTCGCTCAGCATACGGGTGGCGCGGAGTTCATACCCATCCTGTGTGCCATCGGCGTCAATCGAATTCAACACTATTTCCCCAACGCCCCTATCCTCCACCTCGCTTGCCCATTCAAGCATGTCTCTTCCGATTCTGATTCGCCCTCCATCAACAAACACTCCGTAGCCTGATGGCATTGACTTGTCGGCAGCAACATCCATGCCCAGGACAATGCACTGAGACCCATAACGGCTAGCCCCGTTTTCGATAATCGCCGGATTCCGAACCGCGGCCGAATTAACGCTAACCTTCTCCGCGCCAGCCATAATCACCGCGCTCATATCGTCGACCGATGCGATACCTCCACCCACGCAGAACGGAATAAAAATCCGCTCGGCAACCCTTCTCACCACATCAATCATTATCCCCCTTCTCTCATAAGAGGCCGTAATATCATAAAAAACCAGCTCATCCACTCCCTGGCTATAGTATCGCTCAGCCATTTCTACCGGATCGCCGACATCGGCGTTATCCCTAAACCTGATCCCCTTAGTGGTTTTACCATCTCTGACATCCAGACAGATTATGATTCTCTTCTGGAACACTAGCCTATCCTTTCAACAAAATTCCGCAAAATCTGTAAACCTCTTGGTCCGCTCTTTTCAGGATGAAACTGGGTTGCCCAGATATTGTCCCTGTGAATTACGGCAGCAAAGGGAATTCCATATTCCGACCATCCCGCAACCCAGGGTGAGTCTGTGCCATCGGCCAGTTGGAGGGGTAAGTAATAAGAATGATCAAAATAAAATGAACTCTCCTGGGCCACATTCTCAAACAGCAATGAACCATCGTGGGTAACAGTGTTCCAGCCAATCTGGGGTATCTTGAAGCCGCTAAGTGTTGGAAATCGTCTTACCTCCCATGGAAGCAGGCCGAGTAGATTTGTATCATGCTCCTCGGTATAACTGGCGACAATTTGACAACCCAGACAAATTCCCAGCAAAGCCCTTCCACTCGCGGCAAAATCACAGATTGCCTCATCGAGGCGGGTGGTTCTTAGAACATCCATAGCATGCCTGGCCTCACCTACCCCGGGGAAAATCACCTTCTTTGACAATGCGACAGTTTTTGAATCCGAAGTGATTTTGAAATGTGCTCCCAAATAGCACAGGGCTAGCTCCACGCTTCTTAGATTTCCTGATCCGTAGTCAATTACAGCTATCAAAACCCCCCACCTCCAGGCCAAAATCAAAGCCTAAAAAATTCTTTAGTAAGTCAAAGGGAATCGAGTTGTGGCTTATAACAACCTCCGATCCCTGTTCTTTTATCTCCAGTCCCGTAAGAAAACCATAATCCAGAAAATCGAAGGTTCCGCCAATCTGAGACGCAAAACCCAATCGCATGGCAAAGGCCATGGATTCCGCAAAGCCCGGATCTGTAAAATGGATAAACATGTCGAGCGAATAGGCATCGCTGTCCACCTTTTCAAGGGTTCCGCCAAGCAAATCCACAATCAGGGCTTCGGTGATTTTCCTCACCGGCAGGGGGGGGAGGAATTTCTGAATCAGATCAGGATCGGTTAACCAAAACGCCAAATCCGCATTTTCTGCGGCCATCCCAGAAGTTGCCACCGTCATATTCCTCGAGGCAATCCTGGTTCGAAGCAGCATCGTGTTCAGCCTTCGGGATGAAATAATCAGCTCCCTATTCGAGATAAGCATGATTTCCAGACCAGAGGGGTCAATCCATTGACCACGGCCTGTTTTTATCCATCCTTCTCCCAGTAGCTTCCCAAAAACTGCCTTGGGCCAGTCTCCAATCGCAACAACATGGAATGGAACCTGAACTTTCTGTCTTCCACTGAGCGGCGGATCAACCTCCAGGCCAATTGCCAGATGCTCTATACGCTTGCCAATAACCGAGAAATTTCCTGTTTCCACCCCAAACTGAAGCATAAAAATCTCCAGCAGAGCCTCATTTCCAGGAACAGCAAACTGCATGATGATGTTCGATTCCGGAGGCAGGATGTCGACAATACTCGAATGAGACAGCTCCGGCAGGGTACGGCAGGAAAGAACAAAGAGAACAGGAACAAGGATCCAGAATCTCCTCAATGGGGAAGGTTCAATTCTTTTTAGCAATACAAATTCGCACACTCGAATCACCTGTTTGGATTTCGATCGAATCGGACTTTGGAATAGGAAGCCATTGGATGGAATCCGCCAAAACCTCACCGCAGATATAACCCTGATGCAACTCCGCCGCCTCTCTAATCCTATCCGGTCCATCCGCAATAACCGCAATTCTGTCTGTCACACTGAAACCACTATCCTTACGCAAATTCTGTATACCACGAATCATATCTCTTGCCAAACCCTCGGCTACAAGTTCCGGGGTTATCGCTGCATCCAGAGCCACCGTAAGAGATCCCTCATTAAGCACTTTCAAACCCGCTTTTTCGAAGCGTCGAATTTCCACGGAGTCAGTGCTAATCTCGATATGTCTTGTACCATCATTTTGATACTCCAGGTCTAGGGTTTCCCCATTTATAAGAGCCTTGATCCTGCCGGAATCCAATTTCTCGATTTCTGCCGCAACGGCCTTCACATTCTTCCCAAGCTTTCTACCAAGAACCCTGAAATTCGCCTTGGCGGAATATTCAACCAACTCTTCCTCGCTATCGCGAAACCGAACTTCCTTTACGTTCAGTTCTTCTGCAAGGAGCTCGCTCATGTCTTCTAGCGCGGTTCTCTCCGCACTCATTCGGGTTGCAAGGTGGAAGCTCTGCAGGGGTTGGCGAATTTTCAGTTCATGGCTCCTCCTCAGCGCCCTGCCAAGGCCAACAGCCCGCCTGGCAATGTTCATCCTCATTCCCAGTTCTTCATCCACGGCAAATTCTGACAGTTCTGGCCAATTACAGAGATGAACCGATTCAGGATCGGACTCCTCCCGGAGATTTCCATAAATCTTTTCGGTAACAAAGGGCATGAAGGGGGCTGTCACCTTTGCAAGAGTAATCAGAGCTGCACGCAGAGTTCCATAGGCCTCCTCCTTATCCGCATTCACCATATCTTTCTCGTTGTTTTTCCAGAATCTGCGTCTCGAACGCCGGATATACCAATTGTTTAGCATATCGATGAAGGTTAAAATCGGCTCAATGGCCCTTTGAATATCATAAGCATCAAGCTGTTCTCCAACCCGACCTATCAGTAGACCGGTTTCAGAAAGTAGCCATCTATCAAGCAGCGCAGCGGGTTTTCTAGGCATTGAAGCCGGCCTAATCCCATCAATATTGGCATATGTGACATAAAAATTGTACGCGTTCCAAAGAGGCAGCATCACGGCCCTCAGCACCTCGCGAACACCCTCATCGGAATACCTTAGGTCTCCTGCCCTCGCAACTGCCGAATTCATCAGAAAAAGCCGCAGCGCATCAGCACCATATTTATCCATAATCTCAGCCGGATTGGTGTAGTTCTTCAGGCTCTTCGACATTTTTTTCCCGTCTTCCGCAAGAACCAGCCCATTAACCACAACATTTAAATAGGCAGAAGTTCCGAAAAGCGCCGAGCCAAGCACCATCAGCGTGTAAAACCAGCCTCGCGTTTGATCTAGGCCCTCGCAAATAAAATCACAGGGGAAATGCTCCTCAAACCAGACCTTGTTATTAAACGGGTAGTGAACCTGGGCATAGGGCATGGCACCCGATTCAAACCAGCAATCAAGTACCTCTGGAATGCGCCGCATCATCCCCCCGCAGGAACAGGACCAACTTAGGCGGTCTATATAATGCTTGTGCAAATCGCCGCCCGCTTCCCTGTGAGCCCTGGCCTCGGTACGGTCAATCTTATTGTATAATTCCTCTCTGCTTCCCAGACATTCCCTCGCTTCGCAGGAATCACATTCCCAAATCGGCAGCGGATTGCCCCAGTACCTGTTGCGGCTGATGGCCCAGTTTCTTGCGTTCTCCAACCATTTTCCAAAACGCCCCGATTTCAGATGAGCCGGATTCCAGTTCACCCTGTCATTTGCAGCCAGCATCACAGGCTTTATCTTCTGGATATCGACAAACCAGGAGTCGACAGCCTTATAAATGAGCGGACTCTCGCAGCGCCAGCAGTGTGGATAGGGGTGCATTATTTGATCCTGTCTGAACAGACTTCCTTCCTGTCTCAATCGATTGATTATCGCCCTATCGCAGTCCTTTACGAATCGGCCCTCATATTCTGGAACCTCTGAAGTAAATCTACCCTCGTCGTCCACGGGACACACAATTGGAATTCCTACATCCCTGAAGACCTCGTAGTCGTCTTCACCAAAACCGGGGGCCGTATGCACTATGCCTGTTCCTTCCCCGGTTGATACATGGTCCCCTACAAAAACCCGAAATGCACCCTTGTCTCTAAGGCTGCCGAAATTCGAGAAGATTGGGCTGTAGGTCATACCCTCAAGCTCTACTCCCTTCTTTGTCCACAGAAGGGAGTAGAGCTTTGCGTCTTCAAAGTACTCATCAAGGCGTTCCCTGGCAAGAATATAGGTCTCTCCCCTGCTCTCAACCTTGACATAGTCGATATCCGATCTCACCGACAGGCCGAGATTGCTTACTAGAGTCCAGGGAGCGGTTGTCCAGGCAAGAAACCAGCTGTTGGAAGCCGGGCTATCACGAAATTTCACGGTAATCGCAGGATCGTGCACATTCCTGTAAGCTCCCAGATTGAGTTCGTGATTCGACAGCGGCGTGGAGCAACGGGAACAGGTGGGCAATATGTAATGCCCCTTGTATATCAAACCCCTCTCCCAGAGTGATTTCACAACCCACCAGATGGATTCCATATAATCTGTGTCCATGGTTTTATAGTCATGGTCGAAATCAACCCAGCGTCCGGAGCGGGTTATTATTCTCCGCCACTCTCCGGTGTATCTCAAAACAATGGAGCGGCAGGCCTCGTTAAATTCTGAAACGCCAAATTTCTCGATTTCTCTCTTCCCCGAGATGCCCAGCTCCTTCTCCATCTCGTACTCGACAGGCAGACCATGACAATCCCAGCCAAATCTACGCTCAACCTTCTTCCCCCTCATGGTTATATACCGGGGTATAATATCCTTCACGGTGCCCGGCACAATGTGGCCAAAATGTGGAAAGCCGGTCGCGAAGGGTGGCCCGTCATAAAAAACGAATTCCTTCGCATCGGCGCGAGATTCGATAGATTTTTCAAATATTCGCCTCTCCTGCCAAAATTTGAGAATCTCTTCCTCCATTCGCGGAAAGTCAATCTTTGAATCTACCGGATTGTACATAGCAGGCCCCCCAATCGCGCCCGCCAAACGGGCAAATCCCTATATTGAAAATGCTATATAAAGTACTGCATTGCATATCAGGTGTGCAAGATGAGGCCCATTTGCCAGTGGCGTATAAGCACCAAGGGCGGGGGTGTTACCATGTGCAGTCCCAGACACTGCCCTATCCCGATACAATCGCACAAAGTTCAACACCCCTCGCTAAAAACAGGCAACTAGGGTATCGTGCTCCCAAAATGAAAATAACCATGGTAAAAAAGATTCTCCGGGACGGATCGCCATGCAACAAATGCGCCCAAGCCGAGAGCATCCTTCGAAAACGGGGACACTGGGATCAAATTGACAGGGTAGTATACATTAGGGAGGGCGAAGAAGACTCCGAGGGTGTGAAACTGGCACGGAGTCACAGCATCGAAGTTGCCCCCTTCTTCATCGTACATGAAAACAGCGAGGCGCCTCGAGTCTATACCCGTCTTTTCGAATTCATAAACAGGGAGCTGGCTCCCGATGCATCGCCCTCATTTCCGCCCCCAAGGGCCCCTAGGCCCAACAGTGCAGATGTCTGCAACCAGGATACCCGCCTTAAACCCAATACCGTTTCAAAGTCCGAAGCGTCGACAGCCGAAAGAACTTATCTAACTGATATTGAATCCGCCAATCGAGAGTATTCGACCCTGGGCCCTTCGGAAATTCTAGCCCATGCCCAGGGCAACTTTGGCAAGAATCTGACATTGGCCTTTAGCGGCGCCGAAGATGTCATTCTGATAGACATAGCCAGCCGGAACAACCTGCCATTTAGCGTCTTCTGCCTGGATACCGGCCGCCTCCACCCCGAAACATACACCTTCATTGAAGAGGTGCGAAGGCACTACGGAATCGCCATCGAGATATTCACTCCCTCTCCCGCGCTGCTCCAGCCTTTCCTCAGTGAAAAGGGCATCAACAGTTTTTACCAGGACGGTCATGCCGAATGCTGTGGGATTAGGAAGGTAGAGCCCCTGGGCCGAGCGCTCAAAAACTACAGGGTCTGGGCCACGGGATTAAGGAGAGACCAAAGTCCGGAAACACGAAGCCATCTAAGATACGTCGAAATCGACCGACAAAATACGAGTCTCGACGGAAGACCCTTGATAAAGATGAACCCATTGCTCGATTTGAGTTCCAAACAGGTGTGGGAATATATCAGAACCAACAAGGTGCCCTACAATTTGCTCCACGATGTTGGTTTTCAGTCAATTGGCTGCCAGCCATGCACGCGCCCCCTAAGACCCGGGGAACACGAACGGGCCGCCAGATGGTGGTGGGAAAACGAAACAAAACGCGAGTGCGGCATACACTTATAAAGGCGGGCTGCGCCATAATCGTAACAGGCCGCGGGCCGAAAACCGCTAGCTGTCGATAGCCGGCGTCTTCGATTCCAACCACCCCTTCTCTTCAACTGACAGGAAGGGTCTCAGACAGTCGCGGACCCTCCGATGGTAATTGTCAATCCAGGCTATTTCCTCATCATCCAGCATGCCAGGATTTACAAGCTTCAATTCATACGGTGCAAGCGTAAGCGTTTCAAAACCCAAAAACACCCCAAAGTCGCCATCAGAAAGCTCACGGCAGAGCAGTAAATTCTCGATTCTAACGCCCCAGAGTCCTTCCCTGTAGATACCCGGCTCATTCGATACAATCATGCCAGGTTCAAGCGGCACATCCACGGGTTCTGAACTCAGTCTCTGTGGTCCCTCATGAACCCCCAGTCGATAGCCCACCCCATGACCCAGACCATGCCCGCAGTCCATACCCTCTGCCCAGAGCGCGGCTCTTCCCAGGGCATCCACCTGGTAGCCGCATGTTCCCCTCGGGAATTGCGCCCTCGATACGGCAATATGCCCCTTGAGCACCAGGGTATAGTCCCAAATCTGCTCCTGTTTTGGCTCACCCGGCACAAGGGTACGAGTTACATCCGTGGTTCCCTCTTCCCATTGAGCCCCCGAATCCACCAGCAGGAGCCTGGAATCGAGCTCCAACTCCTCATCACTCTCCCCCCCGTAATGCACCAGTGCCGTATTCGCACCATAAGCTACAATCGGAGTGAAGCTATTCCCGCAAAACCCCTCTAAGTCCGCCCGTTTCGCATCAATCATCGTTCTTACCGCAAGCTCCGTCAGTTTCCTGCTCCTATGAAGAGCATTCTCCAGTTCCATCATGAAACGAATCAGAGCAATCCCGTCCTTTATCATCGCACGACGAATTCGTGCTATCTCAACCTCGTTTTTGCGCGACTTCATCATAATTACCGGATCGCGTCCAAATTTATGAACAAGCTCCGGCGCGAGCCAATCCTGCACGGCCTGAGTGGTATAGCGATCATCCAGCAAAATCCTAGAGCCCCTCCGAAGCCTCTTCAGGGCCGGGAAAAAATCCTCATATGGAGCTATTTCAACCCCATTACGTGTCAGGGAATTCACCAGACTCACCGAAAGCCGCCTCTTGTTCGTATACCAAACCACCCCCTGCTGCGAGAAAATCAGATAACCCAGCACAACCGGAACATATCGGATATCCTCACCACGAATATTCAGCAACCAGGCAATAGAGTCCAGGGTAAGGCCTATCCACGTGTCCGCGCCCACATTGCGCAGTGCCGCCTCCAGGCGATTAAGACGGGAAAGGCGAGTCTCTCCTGCCACATCCAGATCCAACTCATAAACCCCAAAATCAGGCAGCGGCGGCCTATCCTTCCATATTTCTTCCAGCAAATCCACCTTCGTGACAATATCAATTGAGGAGGCCTTAAACGCTTCTCGCCACTCGCCCATCATCCTGAGAGTTACAGTTCGTCCGTCAATCCCCACCCTTCCACCATAACGAAGTTCTCTAAAGATCCAATCGTGAATTTTGGGGACCCCCTCCCTTCCAACTCGAAAAAGTTCGATACCGCTGTAAGCTAATTGCCTTTCGGCTTGAATCCAATAGCGAAAGTCTGTCCAGAGACCTGCTCCCTTTTTCGTAATGACAAGCAATCCGGCGCTCCCGGTAAATCCACTAATCCACTCCCTGCTTTGCCATCTTTTTGGGGGAAACTCGGAAACATGGGGGTCCAAACCAGTAATTATATAGGCATCCAGCCTCGAATGCCGCATAGCGGTCCGAAGCAAAACAAGCCTTCCTTGAATCAACAACACACCTCCGATCCAGTTCGATTGAACTCCCATCACATCTTCCTGTCCACGAGGGAAAAGCCTGAGCTTCCAGACATCAGGGGTCAGTCCAGCCGGGGGTTTTTCTGCCGCAGCTTCCTTTTGGCCAGATAAATTCTCGTTTGGGCCGCTATCTAGCCAGGCCACCGGTAATTCAAATCACCGGCATCCTATATAATCCAAGACTCAGCAGGCAGCCTGACCCTTTGCAATCAGATCTCCCATTTGGCTCTAGGTGTTCTAGGATTTCAATTTTTCGGCTCCACACCTACCCCATGGAAAAAATTATCAAGCTTTGTCCTCATGAGCCGAATATTAAGGTGAGGCAAGGATGTCTGTCGATTTCACCCTCCCGAGATAGACATCCAAACCTCAATTTTTGGCGTCCGGATGGTTCTGCGGGATTCAATCCCCATAAATGCAGCCCGATAACAGCCCTTCCCTCACAGACAAGGGGGAACCTTTAGCCCCTCATGATAATCATGCAGGATGCCTTATTCAAGCAAAACTAAGGCAAAAGGGTTCTGCCGCTGGCTACTGACAACTAAGCTCAAGTAGAATATGTACTAATCTTTCCAATTGGATGCAAATGCAATGAATGAAAGCAGAGTTGGAATCGGCGATATAGGAATGTACATTCCAAGTCTCCAGATGAATGTCAACTCATTAATCGAGTCCCGGGGCCGCATTCACCCCCAGCTAAATCGTTTGATGAAAAGGGCCGCAGAAAAAACCGGCCAAGTCTCCTTTCGCTTCCCTGCCCCCTGGGAAGACACCGCGACATTCGCGGCAAACTCCGCCTCCGAAACCCTCGAACGCCTGCCGGCAAAGCAGCAGGAGAAAATAAGATATGTCCTGGTTGGTACCGAAACGGCAGTCGATTTTGCAAAACCAGTGGCCTCGTATGTGCACGGCATGCTCAAAAAGGCAGGCTACTTTCTGGGCAGCGCTCTAAGCACCTACGATACCAAACACGCCTGTGCCGGAGGCACATCCGCACTACTCTCAGCCGCATCAAATCTCAAATGCTCTGGAACCGATAAGGAGTGCGGGCTGGTAATATCCAGCGATATCGCCCGTTATGACGCCCCAAGTACGGCAGAATTTACCCAGGGCGGAGGCTCAGCTGCGCTCATAGTGGAAAAAAATCCCAGGTTAATAGAAATCGACCTCAAAATACAGGGCTTCTTCTCATCCGATGTAGATGATTTTTTCAGGCCCCTGGACTCGGTTACAGCCAGGGTTAAGGGCCGCTATTCCATGGACTGTTATCAAATCGCCCTAAAGGCCGCCTTTGAGGATTACTGCAATCGTGCCGAGCAAAGCCCCTCGCAGTGCATCGACGCAGTCGACTACATGGCCCTTCACGTACCCTTCCCCAGAATGCCCGAAATTGCACTTCGAAGGCTCCTTAGTGACAGTTGCGGAAAAACCAAGACGGAAATCGAGCATTTCATACAACGTTCCGGATTCACCGATGCCATGTATCTTTGCAGATTCTTCGGCAACCTGTACACTGCATCGCTCTATACCTACCTGGCAGCTCTGCTGCACCAGGAGTATCACAGGATAGGCGAGAGAATAATAGGCAGACGAGTGCTGATAGCTTCCTATGGTTCGGGGAACACGATGATTGTGTTTTCGGGTCATATTTGCGAAAATGCGCCCAAGCTCATATCTAGCTGGAACATCGAAAAATGGAGAGGTGGATCGAGGGATGCCACCTTCAGCGAATATCTCGCCTGGTTATCCCATCCAACAAACATCGATGCCCTGCGAAATCGATTAGAAACCCCAAATTCAGAAAAGGGACTCTTCTATTTGAAGGGACTCGATGAGAATGGTTATCGAATCTACGATAGGAGCTGACTATTGGACGAAATACGGGGAAGAAAACGGCGGCACCTCGATATTTGCCTTGACAGGACCCTTGAAATCGAATCAGGAAACACCAATCTGGATGAAATATCGATAGCTCACAGGTCGCTCCCCGAAATTGATACCCAGCTGATAACGACAGAATGCGATTTTCTCGATCATAGGCTTAGTATACCAGTGATGATTTCCTGCATGACCGGTGGCTCCGAAGAGGGAAGGAAACTCAATCGAACATTGGCAAACGCCGCATCCAAGGCCAAAATTGCAATCGGCACCGGTTCCATCAGGGTGATGCTGCACCGTGCGGAAACTCGTTCACACTTCCAATTAAAGAAATTCGCTCCAGACTCGCCAGTTCTTGCAAACATCGGTGCGGCACAGCTGCGTGAATTCACACCAAGGGTATTGATGGAGGCGGTTAAGAGCATCGAGGCCGATGGACTTTGCGTGCACCTGAATCCATCCCAGGAATTTTTTCAGGAGCATGGGGAGCGGGACTTCAGCGGCTGGTATGAGGGATTCGAACGACTGGTGGAAAAGTCGGATATACCGATATTGGTTAAGGAAACTGGCGCCGGAATATCTCCCGCCGAGGGTCTTCGCCTGTTGAAGCTTGGCATCTCCTTTATTGACATTGCAGGAACCGGCGGCTCCGATTGGGTTCTTATCGAGGGCCATCGCAGTAATTCTGTAAAGCGGGATCTTAGACATCCGCCTCAAAATCACGGTGGTCTTCCTTATCTCCCATCGGCAGCCCATTCATTTCGAAATTGGGGATACTCCACCGGCGAACTGCTGATTGCCTATAGGCAGATAGCCGAAACCGGAAACAAATTGATTAGTGGCAGAATAATCGCATCTGGAGGTCTTCGAACGCCCAGAGATTTTGCGGTGTCGATTGCCTGCGGTGCCCACATAGCTGCGGCGGCCCTTCCATTCATCAGGATCGCATCGGAGGGAGGTTTTGACGGCGTATTCGAATACATCGCGGAAATAACCAGGGGCATTCGGACGGCACTTGCCCTTAGCGGATCAAAAAACCTGGATGAACTGAGGAGAAGCAAACTGCGAATAAGTCCGAGACTCTGTGAGCTAGCCCGGAATTTAGCCAGCGAGATTGATAAATGACTTTCTGGAAGAAATTCCGTAAAGAATCGGTGCGAAAACGAAGAGGGAGTATTTCATCCGATATGTCCGAACCAAAAAGCGAAAAAAGGACAGACTTCTCCTTTACCGGCCTAGATGAAGACCTCCTTGATCTATCCGAGGTGATGATTGAACAAGCCATTGGCTATGTTGGCGTGCCTCTAGGGCTAGCAGGTCCATTTATCATAGATGGCCGGGAAATCATGATACCCATGGCTACGGAGGAACCCTCGGTTGTTGCGGCGGCATCCTTTGCGGGAAGGCTGCTTTCCAAACACGGTGGAATAAGCACGCAAAGCAAGGAGCCGGTTATGGCCGCCCAGGTCTTCCTCGAAGGAAACCTGGATTTCTCATCCGCCGGGAAAATTCTGGATTCACGAGATGAAATCAGGGGGCATTTGCAGAAGACACTTGAATCAATGGAGAGGAGGGGCGGGGGGTGGCGCGACATTGACGCACGTTGGATAGCACCATCAAAGACGCTTGCCGTGAACATTCAAATCGATGTCAGAGACTCTATGGGCGCAAATCTTCTAAACAGCGTTGCTGAAAAGGCAAGACCTGTGTTAGAAAGGATTACAGGCGGAAGGGTGCTAATGGCGATTCTATCCAACAGATCCTGGCATCGGACCGCCTCGGCTCGACTTGGCATCTCCGCCGATGAACTTAGGGGCGTAGGATTCAATGGCGGAGAAACAGCACGCCGTATAGTTCGCGCCGCCCGAGTCGCAAGAGAGGATTTTGACCGCGCAGTGACCCATAACAAGGGAATCATGAATGGCATCAGCGCCCTGGCCCTGGCCACTGGAAATGACAGCCGGGCAATCGAGGCCGCCGCCCATGCATATGCGGCAAGATACGGTCCTTATCACGGTCTGAGCCAATACTGGATCGAGGGAAATACACTTCATGGAACGCTGGAACTACCGCTTCCCTTTGCGGTAACCGGGGGAGCCGTGGGATTCCATCCAGCATCGCGGTGGTGTCTCGAGCAGTTGGGCAATCCCGATGCCCCCGGTCTGAGCCGAATTGCTGCCGCCCTGGGTCTCGCGCAGAATTTAGCTGCTCTCCGCGCGCTTGTCTGCGAGGGGATCCCCAAGGGACATATGAACTTCCATGCGCGTCGCCTCGCCTACAACGCGGGTGCACGAGGTGAGAGAATACCCGCCTTCGCGGCCGTGATGTGCTCCGAGAACATCCGAAATCGAGAGACGGCATCCAGGCGATTCGCCAGGTGGATCGAAAAGACAGATGCCGAATTCAAATAGTATTGGACAGGCGACGGCTATCACCCATCCCAACCTTGCAATAATCAAATACTGGGGCAAGGAAGACGAGCTGGACAATGTTCCGGCAAGCCCGTCGCTTGGTATCGCGTTAGACGAGCTCCATACCGTAACCACGGTCTGCTTGACACGGCCAAAATCAGGCGGTAGGGAAGCAAATAAGGTGCTTATAGACGGAAAGCTCCAATCAGAGAGGCGATTTGCTGATTTCCTTGCAGTTTTCAGAAAACTCGTTGATAAAAAAAATCCAGGGTTTGGCAGGTTCACAATCGCGGCGCAGAGCTCTTCAAACTTTCCAGCTTCGGCAGGCCTTGCGAGCTCTGCGAGCGGATTTGCCGCCTTGGCCCTCGCCGGCACAAGCGCCGCGAGACTCAAACTGCCGATAAAACAAATATCCTCCTTGGCCAGAACAGGTTCAGTTTCAGCTGCCCGTTCAGTCTTCGGAGGCTTTGTTTACCTAGGCAGCGGAGCCGTCCATGCCAATCAAATCCATAATGAGGCCTGGTGGCCTGAGCTACGAATCATAGTGATAGAAATCGAAAAAAAAGCAAAGCAAATCTCATCGCGGGCCGCTATGAAAGAAACCAAAGAAAGTTCGCCATTCTATCGGCCCTGGATTGACGATTCCAAAGAAAACATGGACAAGGCCCTTGTCGCCCTGGAAACAAGGAATCTGGACATCCTGGGCCCTCTGATAAGGCGCAGTTATCTTCGGATGTTTTCGACCATGTTTTCATCCTACCCCCCAACAATATACTGGAAACCCGCAAGTCTGGCTGTGATAAACCTTTGCGAGAAGCTAAGAGCTGAGGGTTTTAATACTTGGGAAACCATGGATGCGGGCCCTCAGATAAAAATACTCTGCCTCGAAAAGGAGGTTCCATCGCTCATGAAGCGTCTGGATACGCAATTTAACAATTTGCCAACCCGGATTTGCAAGGTTGGAGGCCCGCCATACTTGAAAAACAATGATTAGTGTCGAGAAATGGAGTGCTCCGGGAAGCCTGCTAGTAGCAGGTGAATATCTTGTAACAGAAGAGGGCGGAGGGGGGATATGTCTTGCCGCCGGCGGGCGCGCAACAATGGAAAAAGAGCCTTCAACCCTTACCGAACTGCATTCGGTTTATGCCGGGAAATCCCGATCATGGAGGCCTGATGGTCCAGCTAAGAACTCCCTGTGCTACTTCGTATGGGAAGAGGGGGGAAATTCCAATTCGCGGTTGGAAAAGGGCCAAAGAATAACAGTGAATACCAGTGCCCTATACAGCTTTGATGGCCAGAAACTGGGACTTGGTTCCAGCGCAGTCGCGGCTCTTCTTTTTTCCAGAGCGATAAGCCATGTTCCTGACAATTTAAGCATAGCAAGGAGCGCCCTGCTGGCACACAGAAAGTGGCAGAAGGGACATGGCAGCGGATACGACGTCCTCAGTTCCGCAAGCGGGGGCGCCTGCTGCTTTACAGGAGGACTATCGCCCTCGTGGGAGAGTCTCGGCTGGCCAAACCTGAAATACTGGTTACTAAGAGGTCCTGCTTCGATGAGCAGCGTTCAGGCGCTAAGGCGCTATGAGGCCTGGAAGAAAAAACTCGGCAGACACTGGTTTGATATCCCGCTTCTAGCGGACTACCATACCTGCGTACTAGAAACAATCAGCATCCTGTCATTGAAACCAGGCGCGGCAAACAGGGGAGCATTTCTGGAAAAACTGCATGAACTTGCTGCATTGGGTTCAGAACTTGGCAGCGCGATAAACCAGGAATCGACACCGCTAATGCCTGCCGGATTCAGTAAAAGCAAGAAACCCTGGCACAGACCGGGAATCGCGGCTGCAAAGTCCCTGGGTGCCGGAAACGAGATAGTACTGCTCGCTGGACTGGAAGATGGATTCACCCGAAGCGAAGAGTTGGCGCTAGAGGCGCTGCACCGCGCCGGTCGCGCATTTCCCCTTTCCATCGAGATTAGGGGGCTAAGCAGGGAGTTCCCGGGATGATTTTAAAGGGCATCGGCTCGAGCAAGCTGATTTTATTCGGCGAGCACTCGGCAGTATACGGTTTTCCGGCAATTGGTATTCCCCTACCCCTCAAGACGGAGCTTCGCTGGATGCCATTGGGAATCGCATCAACCGAGCGGGAAGATAGAAAAAGTGGAGTTTCGAATTCTGCCGTCAAAACTCCAGATGAGGTTGGCGAAGATCGTGCAGTTTTTTTAAAACTGCTAAGAAAGCTTCAGTCCGAAATAACAAATTCGAAAAAATTTGAAACCGGAACCTGGAGTAAAAGAAGTGGAGTCCCAAGGGCGGGGGGATTCGGTTCATCCGCGGCTCTTTGCGTTGCAATCTCAAGAATTGCGCTCGATAAGCCCGTACAGAAATATGACGTGCAGGTACATAGTTTGGCGAGTCGACTCGAAATTCTCTTTCATGGAATAACCTCGGGTATTGATACCGGAATGGCCTGTGACAATGGCGCTTCGGCATGGTTCAGATCGACGCAGGGTCTACCTGAGCGCAAAGCAGTTTGCATCCCAAAGTGGCACATCATATACGGCGCCATCCCCAGAAACCAGAGTACCGCGGATTCAATTCTGCAATTTGGGCACAAAGTCGATAAAACTCTTTTGGAGGAACTGGGCAAAATCGCCGCGGACTTCCTCGGCATCATAGCAAAAACCAACTCATCCGAGAACTTTGCGAAGGCCGCCTCGGAATTGGTGAATCATGCGCAAGAAATCCTGGCCTCCCTTAGCCTCTCAAATCCGACATTGAACAGAATTTTCGGACTGGCAAAAAAATGCGGCGCCGAGGGAGGAAAACTCAGCGGAGGGGGCTCGGGCGGTGCCTTCTTCATATCTGCCCGAAGCAGAAAAATCCGAGACGAGATTTTAAAGAATCTGCCTGCTTACCTTGCCGAAGAAGGCATTAACCTGTCATTCCCGTTAAGGCCGTTGGATTTCGCCGGTCAAAGAATTCAGCATCCATCCCCATGAATTCACCCCTGGCGTGCTCGCATCAATAGCCCCGACTAAGGCGAATTGAATCCCAGGCTTCCTTAATTTCCCTGAACTTCGCATTCGCTAGCTCTGTAAAATCCTTTGGCAGGCCCTTGGCCGCAATTTTATCCGGATGATACTCGGAAACTTTTTTCCTGTATGCCCTTCTCACCTCGGTTTCCGAGGCATTTGAGGGTATGTTCAACACCTCATAAGCGTGTGTCAGTGAGGATGCTTCCCCCACACCGGCCGAAGTTTTACTCGATTGGTATCCCTGTTTTCCACCAAGTCCATAGCGATTTTTCAGAGACTGATAGAAGTCCGAACGAAAGCCGAAAATCCGTGCTGCCTTACTCATCATTTCATCTTCCTTCGGATGAAGTCCGCCCTCGGCAGCGGCAACACGCACCATGATTATCAGCATCATTTCTAGAAGCTGAGGTTTACCGCGAAAGGTACTGGCAGCTCTTCTGGCATATGATTCCACGCCAGTTTTGCTTGCCGCGGCCTTTCGGAAGGTTGACATGGCAGATTTGACGCTCGCGGGATCGATGATTCCAAGATCGTTAACCACAATGCTTTGGAACAACCTCTCCTCATTCGGACTTACCCCCCCATCGGCCGCTGCCACACTTCCAAGCATTGCAAAGAGCGTTTCCATAAAAACCGAACCATCGACGCTAGTTCCCCAACCAGAAAACCAACCGGTACTTCTTCCACTGGTATTTCTGAAAACACGTACCCCAATGCCAGATCCAATCGAGCTGCCTACAAGTGCAAACAAAATTCCGAACAGGAAACCCCCAAGATAGCTTCCGATAAAAAAACCAATAATCGCTCCAATAAGCGCTGCCGGATTAATCAATATCTTCTCCTACACAGAATACTAGTTCAGGGAACCTCGACTAGGCATCAAACGAACTTGCTGCAGTCTCTGCATCGCAGATGGCAGCCATAAGTCCGCATCGATCTGCGACAGTTCTTCGACGTGCTCGGCATCCATAGGGTATTTCGGCTCCCGGTTGATAAATTACCCAAACCTGGAAGTCGCCACAAGTTACATTATCGCAATGTTTTTGCAAGTTCATCTTCCCGGACTTACAGTTCCTTCAATTGTTGACACTCAAGAATAGACGCCTTGATACTCGAGGAAAACAGGGGAAACACTACATTGTAGAAGTAGTTTGCCTGCACATTGATGCTCCTGTTTACAGAATACCTTCGCTGCACCACTTTTTGAGTCTCTCCCATCCAATTATCGAATTCATCCAATTCGCGTTCATCATTGGATTCAGACACTCCCTTTCGCTTTACCGAATCCTGAAGTTTCCCCAGAATCACAAGAAGCTTTAACAGTGATAATTTTGCTTCAATCAGTTCTTCTGCCTTGTTGGCATCGTTATTACACTTTTTCAATAACTTCACGTACTTTCTAGGAACCATCAACTTATAAAGATAAGCTTTTCGGATTCGCACACCCTTCAGATCAAAAAGTTCCTCGAGTCGATTGATTACAAAGTGATCGCCCCGATAATACTTGATAAAGCCCACAATTTCGTCGGCTCCTGTCATACCCCTTTTAAGCAGTAATTCGGATTGTTTCATAATACTCTCTGGCAATAATGGATTAATCTGCACCTTGTAGGTTTCCAACTCCGAATCATTCTTGTCTTTTAGCAGAATATTGGTTCTGTGAAACAACTCGTCAAATTTAATGTTTTTGTATGCACCATCGAACGCTTCAGCTTCATTTCTGATTCGATTGTGATACTCCTCGGTAATGCCGTTATCATCGAGAATTCGAAAATAGCTGGCAGTAATTCTCAAGCCGCCTATGGGTGCCGACGATTCCATTCTCTTTGCCTCGATCACTGGCATCCCGATAGCATCCCACTGCTTCGCGCCGTCCGGTCCAAAATTGCCTACCAAGACATTGCCCATGGAAGCCCCCACCCTGATCCGTATCTGAAATAAGGCATTGAAGGAGGCGGAAAGATAACCCCTCCGCAATTCACCAAGAATGTCATATGCAGTCATTATAGCTTCAACCGTTGGCCTGTCAGAGACTTCATCTAGAAAACCCATGTCAGTTCTATTGAAAAGAATACTCACCCTTTGTAATTCGACACAGGTATAGAAGAGCTCTCGGGCCATGTATTTTGCCGAACCTACCTCATCGAGTTTCTTTGTGTTTGGATCTATGGGACCGCCATAGTGGAACATGAGGCTGTCTCCCTCAATCTTGTTCAGATATCCGCCGTGTTTACTGATAACCCAATTAAACGCCGAATACAATCCGTTGAGAACTCTTTGGTTCTCCAATGGACTCAGGAATTGCGAAAGAAAAGTATATCGCGCTATATCGAGAAACCCTATTGCAACCATAGTTTCATTGGTTTTGGTGTAGATTCCGCCTGCCTCGACAATGGCCTGCACCAGTTGTCTTGGAAGATAGAACTTTTCTATCTTGCGTCTGAGCTCAAGTTCCTGATATTCGCTTTTTGTCAACATTGGCTTCAATTTTCCTGTCATTGTATCCATTTATCGTATTCCTCATAATTAATCAATTCTTCTCTGTTTACACAATGCTAAACCACAAGGATAATTGCTGCATAATGACACGAGAATACCTATGATACTGAATGAGAACGTCGATAGAAAGTTCATTCCCGTGGCTGGAGGAAAAGGTGGAGTTGGAAAAAGTGTAATCGCCGTAAATCTGGCACTGAGCATGTGCCTGTACGGGAAAAAAACCGTTCTTGTAGATCTGGACCTTGGCGGATCGAATATTCACACCTTGCTGGGATTGAGAAATACCAGCCCCGGAATCGGTAACTTCCTATCTGGCAAAAAGCACTCGATAAATGAACTTTTATTTCCAACCGAATGGGAGAACCTCTACTTCATTCCGGGGGACGTGCTGGTCTACGGTGTTGGGGAGCTCACTAAATCTGTCAAGACAAAGATAATTAGGGGCCTGCTTGATATTGACGCAGACTATGTTATTGTCGACCTTGGGGGAGGAGCCAATTTCACGGTAGTCGATTTCTTTTTGATCTCCAATTCTGGACTCATAGTTACAACTCCTCAGGTCATATCGATTATGAATGCCTATTCGTTTCTGAAAAACTATGTTTTCCGATTTCTTCAGCGCGTTTTCGCCGCCGATAAACCCATAACTTCCTATTTAAGGAAGGTGCTGAAGGAACGGCAGCCAAATGATAAAAAAACTGTAACCGACATGATTTCAGATATAAGGAAGATCAACCCTGCCCTTGGCAAAAAGGTAGAGGCCTTTCTCGAAGTGCTGCAGCCAAAATTGATTCTAAACAAAATAGAGGGAATCGAAGACGCCAGCCTTGCAGAAGGTTTGCGAGATCTCTGTGCGCAGAATTTGTCAATCAATCTGGAAGGACTCGGCACGGTGATGAACGAAGAAGTTGTCAATCACTCCGTCAACCTGCAACGGCCCTTTATTCTGGACAACAATGATAACATAGCAACCACAGAAATTCATCGCATAGCACAAAAGATCATACAAAGCGAAAATTTCCCCAAGATGCCATTGGAACTCGATTATTATGCGGATTCGTTTGAACTGATTCATATAGAAATGGAAAACGATTTGGCTGCCGTTCAGGATAGCGGCAAAAACAGTCCGGACAATTACGAAGTTGATAAGCTGCTTGAACTAATACGTATTCAGCAGGGCAAGATCCAGGAGCTGCAGGGAACGGTAAGGATGCTGTCAATCAATGAATAGACATTCATTAAAAACCTCACTCCAGAAAACCGTCAAAGAGCTATGGATATTAGAAGATCCCTATCGATTTTTAGGCTGAATGACCCTATCTCGCTCGAGCAATTAAACTCGCTTTTCAGGGAACTTGTAAAAAAATATCACCCGGACAAGGTGCGTGATTATCCAGATTGGGCACATGAGCGAATGTCCGAAATTAACGACGCCTATGAAACAATTGTGGAATGGCTCGCAAATCCCCCCGCGGAACCAGAAGAAGACGAGGTTCCTGAAAGTCAAGAGGAAATCCGTAATCACGGGGAGGGTTTTCACACCGAAGTAGCGCCATTATCCTCTGAACTTGCAATCAAATTCCAACCCGCTTTCAATAAATTCTTGAATGGAATGGAAATATACTACCAGTATGGCCTTGAAAACCATGAATACCGTCAGGAGGGAATACGCCGGTTTCGGTTCCGCGAAGCTAGCAGACTGATAACGGAGGGTCGAAACGAGCTGGAATTGCTTCTAAGGAGCCATAAGCACCCGATTTTCAGGATAGTTGCAAGATTCGCGCGGCTGACAGCCGCGGATATCGGTACCGCCAAGGCGGAATTTTGCGATGAGGGACCCTTTAACAAAATCGATATGCGTCTGAACATGGCTAGACGAAATTTTGAAGATGCCATTAAGGAAATTTTCTTTCCCGAATTCATACCTAATCATCTAAGGGGGCGGGCCACAGCCAAACTCTACACCTGCTACGCCACATTTGTCCTGTACATACTCATTTTCAATAAGGGGCTAAGACACAGAACTGGTATACTGATGATTGCCAGATACGATGCCCTGATGAACCTTATGAAGCTTAGAAACTGTGGCTTACTCCCTCTCTAAAAGTCCCTCTGCCGGGAGTCTAAAAAGAGAGTATGGGCATAAGCATTGTTCGTGCGCTTCACGACCGTAAAAACAGCCAAAGAGCTTTTCTGATATTCTAGCCTCGCGTCACGGCAATAACGGAGAATACATTGCTATTGGGCATCTTTCTTGAGGCACATTTTCGCAATTGTCAGTTTTGCCAACGGAATTCCATAGGGCGAACAGCTGACATAGTTTAGGCCCGCCTCCATGCAGAAGGGTATGTTTTCAGGTTCCGCGCCGTGCTCGCCGCAGAGTCCACAGGTGAGATTCGGCTTCACATAGCGACCACGCTCAGTAGCCATTCCGATAAGCTCTTTTACCGACTCTTGCAAGTATTGAAAGGGATTTCTGTCAAGCAAGTCATATTCGTTATAGGTAGTGAAAAAGGAATTAAAATCATCCCTGCTCAATCCCAGACAGGTTTGAGTTAGATCATTCGTGCCGTAGCTGAAAAAATCCGCATAATTTGCTATCTTGTCGGCAAGGAAGGCTGCCGAAGGGAGTTCAATCATGGTACCGACACGATAGTCGATTTTTTTCTCTCCAAGCTTCTTCCTGAGCTCTTCCTCTATCTGCCTGACTCCAACTATTTCAAAGCCTTCAATCTTCTTTCCAAACCTCACGGTCTTTACTTCCCTCGGACTTGTGACAATGGGAATCATTATTTCGGGGAGGCAAGTAATGGCCTTCTCCTTCCTCAGCAGGTAAGCGGCCTCAAAAATAGCCTCCACCTGCATTCGGTAAATCTCTGGATATGTGATAGCAACTCTTACTCCTCGATGCCCAAGCATGGGGTTAACCTCGCTTGTCATATCACAGCGGAGTTGAATCTCGGCCCTGCTTATCTCTGGATGTTCCCTACGGTAGAAACTAACAAATTCATCCATAGCCTTATCGCTATGGGGTAAGAATTCATGGAGAGGGGCATCTAGGAGTCGAATAGTCACTGGTTTTTCGCCCATTAACTCGAAAAGTCCCAAAAAGTCCTTAACTTGCATTTTCTTGAGCCTGGCAAGAATCTTTTCCCGCTCCGCCTTATCTGATGCGATAATCAAGGATCTGAATATTGGAATTCTTTCCCTGTGAAAGAACATATGTTCAGTCCTGCACAGGCCTATCCCCTCAGCAAAAAATTTCTTGGCCAGTTTCGCATCCGAGGGCTGATCCGCATTGGCATGGACATCAAAATCCTTTATATGTCTCTGTACCACTTCGAGAAAATCAATCAAACCACTCTTATCGATATCTGGCTCGATTAGCTCAACCTTTCCAAAGTAGATAGTCGGCTCATCGTACGAAGGTACATCGAGGCTGATGTATTCGCCCTCCTTGACCATTCGATTCCCTATCTTCAAGCCCGCCTCTGTGAAAAGAATATCCGGATTTACCATGGCAACCTTACCAAGCGATCTGGCAACGACAGGCGCATGGGATGCATATCCTCCCTCCCTTGTAAGCACTCCCCGGGATGCCTCGATAGCCTTGACATCGCCAGCATATGTGGCAGGCATCGCCAGAATGAAGTTTGTATCCTCCCCCTTCTGACTTGCGAGTCTAAGCTGCTTCATAAATTCGTCGGTGGAGAAGTAAACCCTGCCAACAGCGGCCCCCATAGCGCCTGATATTCCTCCAGCAACCGACGGGACCCTGGTTGCCACACGCTTGTCGATGATTGGGTGCAGGATCTCGGAAAGTCGACTTGGCTGCATCGAATTTATTACATAGGGTTCATCAACGTGCCTGTTCTGCAGCAGACTCAGCAGTGTTTGTATCTCCGCCTGAGCCGATTTTTCCGGGGCAGCGGATTGATCGATAATCCAGAGTTTACCATTCTCCACATTGAATTTGACACTTCTTATTTCCCTGTTGTCTATCTCTAGCTGTTTGCCTATTTTTTGGAGCTGCTCCTGGTAGTTCTTTTTTAACCTGCCGATCGGCTGACCATCGGCCTCGGTGGCGTCAAAGGAATTGGGAAAGAATTCACCTGCCAGGGCATCCTCGCCGCTAATAGGATCGCGGGTATAGTAACTGCCAAAAAAGCATTCTTCCCCATAGTTTCCGAAAGTCATCGCCTGAATCAGAATCGCGGAGTCGCTCAATGTTTCACTGTTTGCAAATAATCTAAGGAAGAGTTCTTTTACGTATGAGAATTGCTTGTGGGCCTCTTCAAATATCTTTTTCGGGTATATCGTTTTTATATCGATAAGGCTCTTTTTGATCAGCGCGGTTGTTGTAACCCTCTTCAACGCGGACAGTGACTTCTCAAGAATCTGCCTTCGAGCGGCATTGGAGCAAATCAGAGTTTCCAGCTCCATGATTCTCAACAAAACCCCCCTATACTCGTGATAGGCAAAGTCTTCGCCGACAAAACTCGCAAATCCGTCGATTGTAGCGTCGCAAAGGCCAACGTTGTGAATGCTCGAAAAGGTATGAACCATGTTCAACATCGGGCTTACAACAAGTTTAACCAAGAGCGGATTCTCTTCATTCCACTTCTTACCCAAAATTGCGCCCATCTTGTCCAGGGCCTTCTGGTAATGCGCAATATGCGATTTCGGGCTTTCCTGATCCTCTTTGAGAAAGGCTGCTGTCAGAATGAAACCGGGAAGAATCGGAATGCCAAGTGCGGCAAGGTCCATGAGGTTCCGCCCCCGCATGCCAAAGTGCCGAATGAGTTCCTCGTCTTTGGTAAATTCACTGCTACTGAACGAAAAAATTTTTTTCATAATCCCCCCCTAAATGCAACAGCACTCCCTACAAAGGGCTATGGATTGCAAAGCAAGCGCGAAGGCCATCAGAAGAGTCTCAAGACTGTGCCGTGAGCCCCATGCAAAAAGGCCTCGAATCTTGGGCTGGCTCCTTCGAACAAGTACTTCCTGAGTTTGGAAAGATCTCTTGGGGAGTCACCCGCTACACTGAACAGGATAGGGGTTCCGTGCTTAACCTTACCCCATTTGAAAAGCGCATTGATATCGTTGATTCGCTCACCATCATACCAAATCAGTACGTCAAGCCCAGGGTATTTCAACCTGTAACTCTCTATGATTTTTTTCCAGGCTTCCACATTACCGTTGTGAAATAACTCATTGGTAACATTCACCGCAACCTTGGCGACAGCGGGCCGCTTAGTTTTATGCGCTACAGGCGCCTTCGCAGATACAGGTTCGATGGCTTCTTCAGTTACGGAGTCCGGGTATGCCAATTCGGGAGCCGCGGCCTGCTCTTTCTCAGGAACAACAAATTTCTTCCGCTTGGTCTCTGTCTGAAAACTGGGTTTCATTCGAGTCTTACCCCCGTAAAGCAGCTTATAAACACTCTTCACGGCGCTTACAAGTTCAGGGGGTCGGACATCGACAAGCGAACCGACATAGCAAACGATGCACTCGTCCTTAGCCAGAGGCAAGACATCTCCCCAGGGTTCCAAGACCTCGGGGTTCAAAAGCTGTACCCCGCCGTTGGAATCGGTATACACAAGAACAACCTGTAAATTTGTCCAGGCACGCACTGACTTGGAAAGTGCATCGATCGATTCAACCCCACTCCTCAGATTTTGAGAATCAAAAGCATAGTGAAATTTTTCCACCAGCAAGATATTAACAATAGGTCTAACCTGATAGTTTTCTATCACTCCCTTGTTCAATGCAGAATTCAGCACATCAGCCAGGTTATAGCCATCGTCGACATCTCCCGCGAATTCCTGCGCCGCTCTGACATGGCGTAGCGCCAAGTTGTATCCCACTCTCCGGGCCATAAGGTTGAGTTGGTTATTCCGAGTCGACGCAGTAATCACTTTTTACATCTCACTCAATTCGTCGAGGTTTACTTTTCGCTTGCCGGAACGGGCCGGAGTGACATCGGCCTTTCCCTTTGGTTTTGCAGCGTCCTTCTTACCTTTGGGTTCAATGGCCTCGGCATATTGGTCTACTGAAGGATCCACCGTATTTCCCACAGCAAAGCTCTGCTGGATATCCGAGCGAATTGTGGAGCGACGACGTTTGAAGGATGCGAATGCGGCATCCTGAAATCCCTTGGAAACGCCATTTAGGAATTCGTTCAAAACATTGGCCATGCCATTTAGCACATAACGCTTCCTCTTGATACTCGTAACATCAACATCGAGAACGAGCCCGGGCTGAATATGGTAGGGATTGATTGCGTAGTCAAATCCTCCGAAATCTTTTTCGAGTTGATCAATCCTCTTATCCAAATCGAATCTTACCTTGGGATTTTTGTAGCCAAAGGTCAATTGGGTTCTCTCTCTAGAGGCTTTCAGCATTTTTTTCAGCAGAGTCTTCTCATAGAGATAGGTCTGATTCAGGCGCTCGACATTGGTATCCTCCGACCTCAGCTCCATTATTTCATTCCAAAGCCTGGTCTGCTCCTCGTAAATCGGATCTTCAGACTTCTCCCTAATCTTCCTCCTCCTAATACTTCCACCAACTCTTTTGCTCAAATCCTCAAAGTCGCTGAACGATCCCCAACCCCTCTTCTTCTTCTCGTAAAGATCGCGCGAAACATCATATACGCGTGAAATTTCCCTGGAGTACTCTGCCATCTGGTTATCATAGGCAACACGCATATTGCGCAGCTGGGAATTGTCATAGAATTTCAGTTTTATCTGATATCGCTCATCGGGCAATTTAACTGGATTGGTATCCTCATATTCCCTAACTATCAACTCACGCGCATTTTTCAGGTTTTCAACGTACTGATAACCCATTTTGGATGTGTCCAGTATGGAGGTCAGGTTGTTAACTGCTGTATTGAAGCCGCGGTTCCGAATGTTTTCAATATCAATGATTCGTTTGATGTTTTCCCTGATATTCAGAGGATCAATATCCTCAAGATCGATCTCCGCACGCAGACCCTCAATTTTTTCAATCAGAGTCTTGGCCATAAAGGTGTAGCGTCTGGAGTCTTCGGAGTCCTTTTCATCGTCCGTAAACTCGGGAACACGCTTGATCCTTTCGAACATGAGCTCGGCATCAGATAGCTCTTCCTTACCCTCATCGACAAGCTGATCCTGGTAGGCCTCAATTTCCTTATCTATCATATCGGTGATGGTTTTTGAAATCTGATCCTTAATCAGGCTTTCAATCGTTGACTGATATTGGAAAATCGGACTGATCAACTCCGAATCCAGGATGTTAATCGAGAGTTTTACGCTAAACACCGTCTTCGGCTTAAATTCATTGTCCTTGAACGAACATTTCACAACCGAGTATGCATTTTCGCCGCGGATGAACGCGCCAACATCGGTTTTTTGACGCAAAAGCGAATTTGTCTCATTTTCCAGATCATTGACCCCGCGTTGGATGTGACCTTGAAGATGTCCATACATATTGACAATGGACTTCTCCACCTCTCCTGTGTTGAATTTGTCGGCTCCGCCAATCTGATCGAGCAGTTCGGCCATTTCCTTTGGTGTATAGCGTGCGAGGTTCTTTGTCTCCTCCTTGTCCACAAACTGACGAATCTTTTTCACCATTTCGTCTTCAGTCGTGACAATGTACCTGTTAAACATGTTCTGATAGTTCTGATTGAAGTAATTAAAAACTTTCTCCTTCAATCCTCCCATAACGTCCAGTTCTTTCAGGACTTCCTGGGGCAGCTTAGATTTGACAACGTTCAATATCTTATCAGATTCCTCGCTGACCAGCTGCTCGTACTCTCCTCTCTGGTCACGTCCTTCTTGTGCGAGCGAATTCCGCGAACCAACAGCGGAAGGCCTTGTTGGATGGAATACGTTCGGGCTTTTAGGTAATTCACCCATTTGCTTCTCCTTAAAATCCAAGTTTCTTTATACTACGACTAAAAATAGCCGAGATCAAGTTTGCTTCATGTTATCATATCAAAAAATTGCAATAAAAACAAAAAACAATTCGTTATTAAAAAAATCTCATTTTCGTAGCGACAGAAGCACCTCCCTTGCCATCTCCCTAACTTGAGCAGCCTTTGAATTTTCAGATATTTCTCGCAAAATCAGCAAAGCCTCTGTTCTGGACTCGAAATCGGCATCACTCGCCTCGAGAACACTCACGGAATCATCAAAAATTGCCATTCTCTTCTCAGCGTCACTCCTGACTTCGCGGGCGGCAAGAAACCAAATCGTATCACCGCTACCTATCACATACACATCACCCTCCGGTAAGTTGAGTGTATTGCCCGGCGAAATCCAATCCGGATCCCTCCCTGTAAACACCTTATAGTCCAAATCGCGAAATCCGTTCAATACCGCAATCTCATTTGCCGCAAGATGAATATCCACCTCGGTTATTATTATTCTGTTTTCCACATTCAAATAGGCTTCTATCTCTTCCACTGTTTTTGGAGCAACGTCTATGTCAACTTTGTTGACTTCAGACGGTAAAACAACAGCAATGTCATCCGCCAGATCCACGACGGCAATCCCATCCTCAATTCTATTTGCATGAATCATCGAACCCCACGGGGCATCCCCCGTGTATTCCCATATCAGCACGCCGCCAAGTAAAAGAAGCGCGCACGCAGATAGTATCCATGGCCATTTGCGGCGTGATTTGCCTCGCGTTCTTGTAGCTCCGCGTGCCATCGATACCACGATGGCCGCCCTGGATTTATCGTACCTTTCGGCAGGCCTTGGCCCGGCCTCTTCTAATTCACGTTTCTTCTTGTCTATCGTTTCCCTTCCAGTCTGCCCGAGATAGGCGAACTGCTTCTCAGTCAAAGACCCCTGTCCTCCCCGCCCGAGACTGCGTATGAGAGCCAGTAGCCGTGTAAGGTTCTCATGCCAGGGCGATTCATCCAGGTTTATCACTTTAACAATCCGTTCGGCTGATTCTTCCGCGGCTCTTATGCTCGCTACATTAAAACCCTTCTTGACCGCAAACCATAGCAGGGTTGGTTTTTCCCCAAGATAAAAATGTCCCCAGAATGGCAGAAGAGGACTGGGAATTGGGAGACGACTTATGAGCCTTCGAATAGCATTGACAACCTGTCTGATGTTCCCGCTTAGATCATGCTCCTCGCCCAGTTCTGCAATTATCAGATTGAGTATAGAGTGACAGTTGGAGAGGAAAAACCACGCCGGGCCCCCATTTTTGCCTGGAAAACGCCGAAGGTTGTTTCTCAATTTATCCGAATTCTGCTTTAACAGGCTGTTTGCCAGGGTGTTTTCCCCCTCGACATCCCTGACTAGCAGCTTCAAATAGCTCTCTAGAGCGCCTAGCACCTGGTACTGCTTGTCAGACAAGGTTCTCTTTATGCTTGAGAGCATCAGAGTGATGTACTTGTTGGATATCTGAGACGGAATGGCACTGTGACCCCTAAGCTCAATCGGAAATCCCCTGGGTATCGAAAATGATTGGGAGACGATTTCCGAGTTATACTTTACAAGTCCCTGCTTGATGTCTATTGATAGACCGTCTTCGATTTCCCAGCCAAAGGCGATATCGGGCAGGTCAGATCTCTTGATGCATGGCCGCTCATTTTTGATGCTGACTATCGAATCATGAAATGTTGTTCTGCGTTTACCTGAAACATCAGCTATTTTGAGAGTTGAGGAGCGACCCCTTCTCTCCGGAAACAGAAGTTTCAGTCTGCGCTGTATTGCGGGATAGGTGGTTATCACCCTTAGTTGTTTCCGGCGCTTTCGCATTCTTTTTACGAAGCCAATGAACTCCGCGGCATCGTGCGAATCTAATCCATCCTCTTTTAGGTTATAGGCGATGGTTGTAATGAAGTCCGGATCGACGCCGTCGGACATCATTTTTGCAGTTATTCCAGGATGCGGAGTAAAGGATATGAAATCTCCATTTTCATACCAGAAGCAGTTTTCATCAGCCAGATAGATTCCGTGTCCGGCAAAGTCCTGACGCACGTATCTAAGCGGATTTCTCAGAAAATCACGCTTTGCCTCCTCATAAAGGTAGACAAAATGTCGATCTTCCTTCTCTCTCCTGTAAAGATCGAAAATAATCCTGCCATCGTAACGAAGATGGATATTGCCGCTGGTATAAAACCAAACCATATGGCGGCGTTCGCCATCCTCAACCTCGCGATAATCAACTATATCGTCCGTTGGAAGATCGAAGCTCTTGAAGAAACGGCTGATTGTGTCAACAATGCCGGTATCGCCGAGATATCGACCATGAAACCTGGGCGCAAGCAGAATTTCCAGAAGTGGATTACCGACGTGAACGTCAGTTATCACCGTGGTTGAAAGAACCTCTAATACCTCGTCGGGAATGTCCCTTGTATTGCCGATGCGCAAGAAGGGCTTGATATCGTCTATCTGGGTCCCAAGATAAACTACATAGCACTCGCGAGCAATATGAAATATTCGGGCTTCCGGGCTGATTGATTCAAGCATGATTACATATCCTTGCAGAAACTATATCTTGTCAATACAATTATGAGTGAACACGTAACAAAAATTATTGTTTACCAAGGGGTAAGGCTGTAAATTCTTGGCAACCAGACACAATTTAACCGGAATTTCCATCATTCTCCTGGCAGTGCGAAGGCTTGCAAGGGCCATAGGGATGGTTCTTCAACCTCGTCTCGGGCCTCCCTGTCAGCCATTCGTATAAGGTAACCGATCAAATTTCTAAACCAACCCAACAGGCCAAGAGCCTTCGTCGCTAGTTCTTCCGAATCAAGCGATATTCTTTCCAATTCGGGGGATGTAGGGGATTTGCCTGTCAGTCTAAGAAGTTCAACACCGTCGATAAATCCCTCCATGCCGTCGGCCCAAAGATCCCAAAAACCATGGAGCGCGGGGTTTTCTTCATTGACAAGATCCGAACCTGGGATGCTGGATGAGCCAAGAATCTCTCTGATGCCCGATGAGCCGGAGAACTCTCTATCGAGGAAGAGCGCAACACAAGAAGCCATTTCTTCCAACATGGCACAGCTGCCTGCAAGGGCCATAACAAGGACGGTGGTTGATGGTTGGATCGGTTGCCAATCGTCAAGTTCCGGGAAATGACGTTGAAAGTCGGACCCATCCTTTAGTTCGGTCTTTCTTACATGATTAACTAACGCGGCTCTGAGAGCGCGATAACGTTCAATAATTCTTCCGATCAGGATGACAGTCTTCCTGTACCGCCCCACGGCCTTTCCCCCAACAAGAGCATGGCGAGCTCCGAGGCTCGCAGCATCGCCAACGGCACGATCGCATTTTCGACATGAGGCGCAGGGTGTCAAATAGAGTTGATTGTTTAGCGAGAACACTATCATTGAATGCTCCTGATCGCTGCTTGTGACTATCGTGTTTCGGGGATAAGTACATTCAACTTCCCTGGTATCGCTGCCCAATCTCCCCTCAAGCTGTGATTTCAAATTTCGGATGGATTCACCCAGGCTAGAGTCGTCTCCCGAATAATCGACAGAATTGAGGTTTTCGTAGGCCTCCTTTAGAAGTTCGGTTTCCAGAGCGGGCGCGGTGCCCGCCAGGGCGGCGAGAGTTTCGGCGCGTCCCAGGTTGCCATCCTGATTATTCGAATCCAGCCTTGTAGCCATATTGAAGAGGCCAAAGGCCTCCCAATCTCTGCCGATTCCAACCAGCAGTCTCGCGTGCGCATTCAGTATCCGCGTTTTTAGGGTCTTGTTTCCTTCCGCTCTATCAAGGGCCCTGGAATAGGCCTCTCTGGCCGGGGCAGTCAGCCTGCGCTCATACCAGCAGCGCCTGGCTCCTTCAGATTCTCTTACGGATAGAAGATTGCTCCGGAGATTTGCGATATTGAACCAGAGATACGGCGAATAAGACGGGATAGTTAGTATATCCCGGGAATGGTGTTCCATCAGGTAGAGGCCGTATTCGAGAATCGACGCGTCCCTAAGGGCTATACCGGAGTCGGCCATCAAGGCGATTTTGGAGAACAATTCATCGGGGCGGCTAATGGGAACGTCGACAACTTTGGCGAAGGCCTCCCGAAAGCCGCCGCGCGCCATAAGATTCTGGGCTGCCGCAAGATTCTCAGAAAAGATACTCACGTAACCCATTATAGCTTGAAAAGATTTTTTTAAGCTTGCGTCGGCACAATCATTGTATACTTCCGGCCTGATGATAAGATTTCTCTTCTTGACAGGTGCGGCGATCATCATGATTCTTGGATGCTCCAAGGAGGCTAGTTCGAAAAAAAGGGGGGACCCTGTACGGGAAGGCTCCTGGGTTTCAGCTAGTATTTTGGATGAGGGGCAAGACTCAGACAAACGGCAGGAATTCACGCAATCGAATATCGGCGATGTGGTTCATGAAAATCAGCCAAAAAACTCTGCGGATTCCAATGGTATCGAGGAACTGATAGAAAAGCTTTCAGATATGAATCCAGACCATCTAATCCTTGTTGATAAAACTCACGCACTCAAGGCTGGTTTTAAACCTGCCAACTTGGTTGATCTTGCTCTTTATCCCGAAATATCGAGAAGCCGCGATGGCTTGTATTTAGAACGTGCGGCGGCGGAGGCTCTTGCGGAGCTTTCGAAGGCTGCAAGAAAAGAAGGAATTACGCTACTGGTTTCCTCAGCGTATCGATCTTACGACTATCAGAAGAATTTGTATGACAGCTATGTAGAGGAAACGGGCGAAGAAGATCGTTCTCTGGCCAAACCTGGAACAAGCCAGCATCAACTCGGCACAGCAGTTGATTTTGGCGATGTTACGGAATCATTTGCCGATACGCGGGCAGGCAGATGGATCGAAGAAAATGGTGGGAAATTCGGCTGGAGTCTCTCGTATCCCAGATATCCACCTGGTGAATACATGTGGGAGAGTTGGCATTGGCGCTGGATTGGGGTAGACGCGGTGCGGCTGCAAGACGAATTTTTTGAGGGATCGCAGCACAAAATGCTGCATTACTTGCATCTAAGGGATTAACCCTAGATGTTTAGAGAAACCCTGAACCTGTATATCTCCTCGTCATTCACCCTGACTGTAATTTCGCTGCCTTCTAGGAGCAGGTAGGGAAAGGAAACCTTCCCACCCGGGTGGGGCATCGTGAAAAGGCTCCTGGGACTATTTTCAGGTTCGCGCAGAATAATTTCGAGAAGCACGGAAACCGGATAATCGGGAAGCGTGTATTCGAACAGGCCGTAGGCGTAATCTTGCCGCCATGAACCAGGCCTGCTGTATTTGAGAGTAATTCTGGTTCCGACAGCAACCTTCGAACCAGGAAGAGGTGACTGGGAGTTTATCCGAATTTCCGATTTGGATGATGACTGTCCATCTTCGACAAAAACGAAAGACAATAGAAGCTCCGAGAGAACCCCCATCGCGGCATCCGGGGTAAGGTCGCTTAGGTCCGGAACTTCCAGCAAATTATCCGATTGCCCGCGGCTTACTACAAGCACAAGTTCGGTTGCTTCGCTTATCGGAGTATTTGCAGAAGGGTTCTGAGCGAGTATCGTACCCAGAGGCGCCTCGTCGTAAACATAGGTAATTGGTTCACGAATTACCAAAATTGGCTCAAAGGTGGAAAACAGGGAAGCCAGACGGCCCCGAACTTCGCTAAGTGATTTACCAACATAGTTCTCAACCCTGTCAATTATCGATCCCTGGCTTACGGTAAGTATCACCCTGCGCCCGGCCTTGACTGATAGACCGGGTTCAGGATCCTGTTGGATGATCAAACCCTTATCTGTTGGATTGCCCGTATATTTGAGCTGGATTCTTGGATAAAGTTCGCGCTCCTGCAGCATGACAAGCGCTTCGGTGAGCTGCTTATCGACAACCTGTGGAACAACGGTGCGCTCTGCCCCGCGTACCGTCAGAAAGAACGATACAACCGCGACAAAAAGCATTGCCAGGAAGGCAGCGCCAATCATTAAAAGGGTTTTGCGAAAATAATACCTTTCATCCGGATAATTAGACACGGTTAACAGGTTACCAGTCAGTGCATTCATGAAACTCGATAAACCAATCCCTTAGCATTAACCATCATTTCTCATTCACATGGACTCCCAGTACGGTACCGATCTTTAGCCGGGTGCCGTTTAAAAAAGCCTGAAAGTCCAGTGATTTCCTTGATGCCAACTGCAGTCGTCTTAAAACCAAAATGGCCCTACCCGTTTGTATCAGAATGCCTCGGGACCTGTCTATACCCAACACCGTTCCCGGCACTCCCGCGGCAAAAGGAGGAGACTCCAATAGCGATGCTTCAAGAACAGCGAGGGATTTCCCATGAAGCGAGGTGCGGGCCGTAGGCCACGGGTTGTAGGCTCTCACCATTCTTTCCAGTTGGCTAGCCGGCATCTCCCAGTCAATCAATCCGTCATCCTTCGAAATGGTTTTGCAGTAGGTGGCCTCCGATTCGTTCTGGGGAATCGGATTTAAACTTCCGTCTATGATGTCGCGCACCACCCTAATTAGCTCGGGTACGGCAGCGTGGGACAGCGCGGCGCCTAGGTATGCGGTTGTTTCGTCGCCCTTGAGCGGAAAGCTCTTTTGGACCAGTATGTCGCCAGCATCCATTTCGAGAGCAACCCTCTGAACGCTTATTGCAGTTTGCTTGCAGCCGGCAAGAATCGCGGCGCTTATAGGCGAGGGGCCTCTGAACCGCGGCAGCGCCGATGGATGAAGGTTGATTCCGCCCTCGGGGAAGAGAGCCAAAAATCTGGGGCCGAATAAGCGCCCGTAGGCAAATACAACCAGCAGCCGCGCTCCGAGAGCGGCCACCTGTAAACGGGTTTCAGCATCAAGGCGTTCGGGTTGAAGCACCGGCAAGGCGCGTTTTTCAGCGGCGATTTTTACTGGTTGAGCGATTCTCTTTTTGCCCCTGCCGGAGTAAGCATCCGGTGCACAGAGCACTCCAACAACTTCGAAGCTATCGGTAAGCGCGTTAAGAGAGGGCACAGCTATCTGCGGTGTACCCGCAAAGAGTAGCTTCAATCTCCGCTCACTCCTGCCTTGCAAGATTGAATTTGCCCAGGATCTTGTTTTTTTTCCGATTGCTTATATGGTCGATAAAGAGTATGCCATTTAGATGGTCGAGTTCGTGCTGTATAACCGTCGCCATTAATCCCGTCGCTTCAAGGTTAAATGCGCGGCCGCGGTGATTCCAGGCTTGAACCTGTATGTCTCTGGGGCGTTCAACATCGGCATATTGTCCCGGTATGCTAAGACAGCCTTCTTCATAGCTGGAGAGATCAATGCTGGTGGAGGTTATTTCGGGGTTAATAAAAACCAGGGGAGCATTTTCGCCAATCTTAACAGTAAAGATTCTTTCTTTTATTCCAACTTGAGGTCCCGCGAGTCCAATGCCCTTGGCCTTAGTCATCGTAATAATCATGTCTTCTGCCAGATTGATTATCCTGTCATTTATACTCTTGATTGGCAGGGCCTTTTGACGCAGCATTTTTAACTGATCCTCGAATTCGATCGTATAAATCTCCATTCTTGACAATGTAACACAGAAGACAATTAAAAAAATGGAAAATTGTTTCTGGCACGAAGACCGGGTTTACTAAGTCTTTAAATCGGTCCAAAATTGGCTGGCCAATAGCCCTTGTGGACTTTTATTCGATGATTGGGTATATTATTGTCGAATAAGGCGCCGTACCCAAGTGGCCCAAGGGGGTGGATTGCAAATCCATGATTCAGCGGTTCGAATCCGCTCGGCGCCTGATGCCCTGGGCGCAGGTCGGCAAATCTCGCCGGCATTCCAAACAGCGATTTCCAACTCAATTTAAAGCCGCCAATGCCGCTTTTTCAATCGCCAATCCCCTCTGATAGCGTTCTAGAAAGATATTGAAACCCTCCACATCAACCGGATCTGGCTTTACCACCTCGCTAACCCCTCCTGCCAGGATTACATCGAGGAAGTCTGCCAGATTCTGCTCTCTGTTCGCCCGAAGGGTGTATGCAGCCAAAAGCGCCATGCCCCATGCACCACCCTCTCCCGCCCCGTCTAGAAGTCTAACAGGCGTTTGTGTAGCGGCGGCCATAATCCGGGTTCCCACCTCCTTCGTCTTGAAGAACCCGCCGTGACCCCGTATTTCGTCGATGATGAAACCCTCCTCCCGAGTTAGTACATCAAGCCCTGTTCTTAGGGCGCAAAGAGAGCTAAAGAGGTGTGTCCGGATAAAATTCCCGATTGTAAAATCGGATTCCGGACGCCGAACAAAGAGTGGCCTGCCCTGTTGAAAGCCTGTTATATGCTCGCCCGAGATATATCCGTAAGAGAGTAAACCCCCACAATCTGGACTGCCCTTCAGAGCCAGGGCAAGAACTGTGTCATAGAGTACGGGTGTGCTTATTTCAACACCCAAGGCGCTTATCGCCTGCCCAATCAATTCAATCCAGGCATCATAATCGGAGGTACAGTTGTTTGAGTGAACCATCCCAACCAGTTTTCCGTCCGGAGTATTTATCAAATCTATCTCCTCATGAACCTTTGTGGGTGTCCTTTCCAAAACCAACATCGCGAATACGGATGTTCCGGCAGACACATTCCCGCTGCGGATGCGAATGCTGTTTGTCGCAACCATTCCGGTGCCGGCATCTCCTTCGGGTGGACAAAGCGATATTGAGGGTTTTAAAGAATTGGTTGGATCTAGGAGTCTTGCGCCTTCCTCTGTAACCACGCCCGCCTCATTTCCGGCTTCAATTATTTCCGGGAGTATCTCATCGAGTCTCCAGGAGAACCCCCTCGCCTTGACGCGTTCGTTAAATCTCTCAATCCTGAGGCGGTCGAAGCCCTGCGTCTTTATGTCGATTGGAAACATGCCAGATGCATCGCATACTCCAGTAACCCTTCGAGAGCTAATTTTCCAGTGGACATATCCCGCCAAGGTAGTTATGTATGCTATATCTCTCACATGAGATTCTTCGTTGAGTATGGCTTGATAGAGATGGGCAATACTCCAGCGTTGGGGAATCGGATATTGAAAGAGCTCTGTTAGCTCACGGCTTGCTTCTCCAGTGATGTTGTTTCGCCAGGTCCTAAAGGGAGTTAGCAAGTTGCCCTCAGAATCGAATGCCAAATAGCCGTGCATCATCGCACTAAATCCGGCTACCGCGATGGACTTAAGTTCAACGTCATATCGACTCTGCACATTGATTTTGAGATTTGCAAGGCAGTTTGCTATTCCCTTCCATACCTCATCAAGTTTGTAGGTCCATATGCCTTCTGACTGGGAATTCTCCCAATCAAATCCTCCGGATGCCAACAATCTGCTTTCTTCCCCGATAAGCACGGCCTTGATCCGTGTGGATCCGAGTTCCATGCCAAGTACGGCCCGTCCGCCTTCTATAGTTTTTCTATCTCGCATTTCAAGGTCCAATTCTCCGAGTTTAGCTGTCAGTGCATTCATGGCACGGCGTCCATAATGGAATTCATAATTCAAATACCCGGGTCCTGCAAGAAGTTTTCCGATAAGAAGAGCGTGGCATAATTTAAGGGTAAATTCGCCTATATCTATCAAAACCTGATTTGAAAAAGACTGTCTGATGGGATCCTCGCTACTTGAAAATAAGGCTAGGCGATGCTTGACACCGTCAAATCGCAATTCTAGAATTCCGCCACTTATTCTGAGGTACAGCATGGTTAAGTTGCATAATTTGGGTTATCCCTATATTGGCGAAAATCGGGAATGGAAAAGGGCAATAGAGAGCTACTGGAAGAAAAAAATCTCATCCGGGCAGCTAATGGATAGGCTGGCACTGATAAGGCATGGCAACTGGGAAAAACAGCGGCTTGCCGGATTAGACCTCATTCCGGTGGGAGATTTTCACTTGTATGATCATATTCTCTCAGCCGCCCTGATATTCGGCGTCATTCCCGAAAGAATCCGAAAAATCGACTCGGACAGACTGTCTTTGGACACATATTTTCTAATGGCAAAGGGTAAGGCTAACGATGGCAGATCCGCCGTCCCCTGTGAGATGACAAAGTGGTTCGACACTAACTATCACTACATAGTACCGGAACTGGATTGCATCAATGAATTCGAGCTCCGTCCCCGGCACCTGCTAGATGAAATAAAGGAAGCCCAGAGCAGGACCTTTGATGTAAAACCGGTAATAATTGGCCCTCTTAGCTTTCTGTGGCTAGCCAAGCATCAGAATCCCGACTTCAATAAGCTATCCTTACTGCCCAGCTTACAAAGATGCTATCAGGACTTACTGGCGACCATATCCGAACTGGGAGTTTCTTGTATTCAACTGGATGAACCGATTCTGTCCCTGGATTTGGAGATGGACTGGCAGAGGGCCTTTGTTAGTTGCTACTCACAATTATCAAAGCATGCCTCCATCCTAATTGCCACTTACTTCGGAGATATTTCCGACAATCTGCACTTAGTAAGGAATTTGCCCCTGGGTATGCATTTTGACTTAACCCACAATCTTGGATTGCTGGCCAAGGCAGACAGTATGCTGGCAGGGGATCAGGTGCTTTCCGCGGGCATTGTGGATGGAAGGGGAATTTGGCGCTGCGATCTGAATAGGGCCCTGGCAGTATTGAAACCTGTGTATCAATCGAGGAAGGACAGGTTGTGGCTCGCTCCCAGCTGCTCCATGATACACTGCCCCATAAATTTGGAAACAGAGACATCGATTGATCCGGAACTTAAAAACTGGTTGGCCTTTGCCGATCAGAAATTGCTTGAGTTGGTGCTACTAGGAAAGACTCTCGACAACCCCGATTCGGTAAAAGAGGAACTAGAAGCCAATAGACAGCTCATGGAACTTCAAAGAAGTTCCGGCTGGCGGCAAAACAGGGGGGTGATGGAGAAGGTGAGGCTGGTAGAATCCTCGAGCTTCAGCAGGAAGAGTGAATTTAAAAAACGCAAGGTAATTCAACAGGAGGTACTCCAACTTCCGCTCTATCCCACTACAACCATAGGCTCCTTTCCTCAAACCAGGGAGATCAGAAATGCCAGGAAGCGGCTGAAGCAGAAGGAACTCAGTCAGGAACAGTATGAAGTCATCATGAAAAGAGAAATCACATCAACCTTGGTCAGGCAAAAGGAAATCGGATTGGACCTTCTGGTGCATGGAGAGCCGGAACGGAATGACATGGTTGAGTATTTTGCCGAGAAGTTGCAAGGATTCGCTCTTACCGATAATGGCTGGATTGTTAGCTACGGATCCCGCTGTGTTAAACCGCCGATAATATACGGGGATATCAACAGAAAAAAACCCATAACCCTGGACTGGATGAAATACTCCGCAAGTCAAACTGACAAAGCTGTTAAAGGAATGCTCACGGGACCAGTTACTATGCTTAAGTGGTCCTTTGCCAGAAATGATATCCCCCAGTCCACTATTGCCTTTCAACTGGCTTTGGCCTTGCAGGATGAGGTTTTAGACCTGGAAAGGGCGGGTATAAAGGCGATTCAAATTGATGAGCCGGCCCTGCGAGAAGCCCTGCCCTTGAAAAAGAGTATGCAGCAGCCTTATCTGAACTGGGCTACCAAGGCCTTTAGGGTGTCTTCGACCCCGGTAAGGGATGAGACTCAAATTCATACACATATGTGCTACTGTGAATTCAACGAGATACTACCTGCGATTGCTTCCATGGATGCGGATGTAATCTCCATTGAAGCTTCAAGATCCAATTTCGAGATTCTAGATGGCCTGTCTAACAACGGCTATCCCAACGATATTGGGCCTGGAGTCTATGACATTCACTCCCCCAATGTACCCGGTGTGGAGCAGATTATCGGCTTGCTTCAAAAAGCGCTGGAGTTTGTTCCCAAAGAAAGGTTATGGGTTAATCCCGACTGCGGCTTGAAAACCAGGAACTGGAATGAGACATCAAGTTCATTGCGGAACATGGTGGATGCAGCCAAAAGGCTAAGAGAATCTGCCGGGACAGGAAACTAGTGGAAGCTGAGTAATGCAGCGGCCCAGCTACAGTCTGGAAGTCTTTCCGGCGAATTCTCCTGTTGCCAGTAAAAAATTTTGGCAATCAATTACGGTTTTCAAACAGCTGCAGCCCGAATTCTATTCAATTACCGCCAATCCTGCCAATCAGATGGATGGAAGCGTAAGAACAATCGCCAATCGTATAAAACAGACCACTGCCGTGGAAATAGCGGCCCATATGGTACTTGGCGATTGTAGCCCTGAAATCCTAAGCCAAATAGCCCGAAGCTATTGGGATGCCGGAATCAAACATATTGTGGCGCTTAGGGGAGATGATCCATCGGTTTACGCTGGCAAAGAAAGATACGCCAGGGAACTGGTTGAAATACTACTTCGTGTGGCGCCTTTTGACATTTCGGTGGCTGGCTACCCGGAAAAGCATCCACAGGCCAGCACCCTAGATAGCGATATCGATAACTTGAAAAGCAAGGTTGATGCTGGAGCCAAGAGGGTTATTACTCAACTCTTTTTCGACCCCGATGTGTTTTTGAAATTTAGAGATATGGCATGCAGACGCGGTGTCAATACTCAAATAGTGCCGGGTTTACTGCCCATAATCAATTTTGGCAAGCTAGTAAAATTCGCCAAAAAATGCGGGGCCAATGTACCGGCCTTTCTACTGAAAATGTTCAGCGGTGGGGATGAACTAGATCATAAACTGTTGGCCATGAATGTTCTTAGCCATCAGATAACAAAACTGACGCTGCACGGAGTGAGGCATATACACTTCTATACCCTAAACAACACATTGTTAACATCTCAGGTATGTCGCTGGCTGGAAATCGCCTTTTGACAGGTTAAGGAAAAACCGATAGTCTTTGGTTTTCAATCATCCGACTGTGTTCGTCCTGGAAGCCAACTTCAAAATCAAATTGAAATAATGAAACAAATCGGGAACCAAGACACCTGCTATACGGCTAACTTCAAAGTCAATCAGTACCAGGGATTTATAGTGCCGTAGATATATCCCCCGCTTACTGCTGCGACAATTCTGAATCCATCTGCGGACATGGCAATGGAAGTCCAATTCCTGTTTCCCGCAATCGTGGAGCCAGGAGTACTCTGATCCGTCCATGTTTCTCCTCCGTCTGCAGAGGCATACAGATGGCCTCTCCACGCTCCCGCGGCAAGTTTGGACCCATCGGAGGATATAGCAATGGAACGCCAGTTCTTATTCCCCTCAATTTCAGAGCCGCGAGTACTGCGGTCCATCCAGGTAGCCCCTCCATCATCGGAGGTATATATATGGCCTTCAGACACCACCGCGGCAAGTTTGGACCCATCGGAGGATATAGCAATGGAACGCCAGTTCTTATTCCCCTCAATTTCAGAGCCGCGAGTACTGCGGTCCATCCAGGTAGCCCCTCCATCATCGGAGGTATATATATG
>Ga0209568_1000007_pt1 | contig 85094 bp, 83 predicted proteins | sample WorMetOlspDAHAB2_FD_187406 | JGI IMG/M metagenome (GOLD analysis project Ga0209568, IMG submission 187406) | Marine gutless worms symbiont microbial communities from Max Planck institute for Marine Microbiology, Germany - Olavius sp. DAHAB.2... ...
GTTTTCCCGGCATCTGCCGATGTTTCCTCGACAAACTCATCCAGTTCTTCTACCTCAGGTTCGACAGTTTTCCCGGTATCTGCCGATGTTTCCTCGACAAACTCGTCCAGTTCTTCTACCTCATCTAGGGGTTCAGGCGGCAGTTCAATGTCGATATGCCCAGTTTCTTCCTCCTCATTCAGAACTGGCTTGGTTCCATCGGTGGATTCAATATCTGATTCATCGGGCATCATGTCGCCGGCGCTTACATCCGCAAGTTCAATAGACTTGGCCTCGTTCTCACTGGAAGCATCGGAATAAACGGTCTGTCCCATCGTGTCATCTTCGACCGTGGGTGCAGCATCCATTTCGGCAGCCTCAAGGCTCTCGGTGTCTGGCAAATTATCCGCTGTACCAGTGGTTTCATCCATTTGAGTATCAAAATCAAATTCGCCTAGAGAAACCTCTCTCATCGCGGCATCTTGAACTTCACGCTCCTCCTCCACAGAGGTTTCTTTTTCGTCCAAGCCAATTTCGACTTCCTCACCCTCATCAAATGCTTCGCTTTCAGTTGCTTCGGTTACCTCATATGTATCCTGCGAATCCCCAATTTCCTCGCTCTGGTATGCGGTTGAATCTTCGATAATCGCATCTTCCTCAATATCTGACCCGGATATTGCCATATCTGTAATCTCTTCGAATTCTTCGAGATCCTCATCTTCGTCGGACATATCCTCGATTTCATCCAGGTTTATAATGGATTCATTGTCCGACTGTTCGTGCTCTACAGTTTCTTGTCCGACTTCCGGAGGCTCTATTGCAACATCACCAGAGTTATCCAATTCGGCGCTACTGTCGGATTGGGCAGTATCCGTCTCGACAGTCTGTATCTCTTCAGTCTTTTCCGCTTCCTTATCCACAACCCCGTCGGCCATATCGGCAGAATCAAGAATGTGAACCAGTTCATCATCGGTTAGCGCGATAGTTTCATCATCCTCGTCATCGAAATACCCTCCGGATTTTTCGGAGTTCTCATTTTGAATTGCCGAGGGCTGTCTTAATCCGCTTATTTCATCTTTCAGATTACGAATTTCATCCTTCAAAGCATCCAGCTTCTCTTCTATTCGATGAAGCTTATCCGGAGATTTTGAATGGGTATCGCCGCCTTTCGAGGCATATGTTTCTGGTATGCCGGCGGAGTCGTTTACTTGTGAGGTTGTCTCTAGGCTACCCAAAAGTTTTTCCTCTTCCTCGGTTATAGGCAGCTCTCCATCTTCCGAATCCTCGACATTCATAAGTTCAAAATCGGTGCCTTCCTCAGCCTCCCAAGGATCGGCCTTAACCCAAACGCCGTATCGTTCGAGGGTTTGCTCTACTCTCTTTTCTTTGTCTGTGGACATATGATAGCTCCCGAAAGGCAGTAAACTACTTCTCGATTATCGTCGAAATTCATTCACAGGTTGACCCAATTCCCATTAGATTGCATATGATATCATATCTTTCCAGTTAATGAATAGAGTCTCAAGAGCCGCATGAAATCAGCCGTAAAACATAGGGTGAAATGGTCGGCTATCATCAGCGCATGCTATGTAGTTTTTTTGGTTAATTCTGTTCTGTCCCTGTTCTTTGGCACAGCCGGGGTAATTGTGACAGCTTCGAACCGAACTCGGACTCAATTGCTACTTGAAAACGTTAGCAACCTCGAAGAAAGGCAGTTACAACTCACCGCAAAACTCGAAGCCCTGCGAAGCGATCCGGAATCGGTGATTATCGAGGCCCGAACGCTGGGTTTTTATCGTAGTGATGAGGGGGCGATACACATCAAAAATCTGGAACCAGCGGAAAAAATGCTTGAGGCGGGCAATGTACTGCATCTGAGACCGCCCAAGCCTTCAAATCAAAATCCACACAGGATAATCGCCATCGTTGCGGGTTTGCTTGTGCCGTTTTTATCCCTGGCAAATCGGAATTCCGGGTATGCTAGTTAGGCGAAGTGATGCAAGTTTTCAATTGCTTCTGGTAAATCTGCGGGCTGGAAGAATAGTGGCAATGGCATCGGACACGATCTATGGACTTGTCGGAAAGGCGCCAGACACAGATTTGCAGATACAGCGGATTAAGGCCAGAAAGCCCGGGAAGCCATTCCTTCAACTAATATCCAACCTGAGTGCACTTGAAAAACTGGGAGCTATCCTGCCAAGTTCGGATATCCTGAATCTCTGGCCCGGTCCCTTCACGTTTATTTTCAGAATGACCACCGGTGAAACGGCGTCGTTCAGAATGCCGAAAGATGAATACACTCAAAGATTGATTGGCGAATTGGGATTCAATCTCTATTCCACAAGCGTCAATCGAAGCGGTGAAGCGCCGATGAACAATCCAATAGAAATTGAACGTGTATTCGGCAGCGCAATCTCTCTTGTCGAGAATTCAGGCGTCCTTGCTACTTGCCAGCCGTCGACAGTGGTGGATGTAACATCGTGGCCTCTTCAAATTGTTCGTCAAGGTGCCGGAATCCTACCGGAGAAATTTCTCTAAATTGTTGATTGTCTAGTTGGGTGACAATTTTTGGGTTTTGCGGTACGCGGGGATTGTTATCATAGGCGGCCGCTCATGCTCGGGTATATCCCATTCAATGGTTTCATATAAGTCATCATGGGCCTGGAACTGTCTCAAAACAGTTGGATAGTCATTGTCGCTGTGTATAATTCCATATTTGAGCAGGCGTCTTAGAAAGGTCTGTATTATTCCAAAAGACATTTTTCCAAGGTCTCTTGTTTCCTGGTTCCTGTGAACACGCTGGTCCAAATCGGTTTGCGCGAAGGCCTTCATCCCATGCTTCTGATAAACATCTATAAGGTGGCTGGTTTCTACTCCATATCCAACCGGAAATGAAATAGTTTCGAGTATATCCCGTCTAACGGCGTACTCGCCGGAGAGGGGTTGGATAATGGCAGTTAGTTCCGGGAAGAAAATGCTGAAGAGCGGACGCGTCAAAATCTCCGTTACCCTGCCTCCGCCTGAGGGCCGGATACTATCCGAGAAGGCTAGGGGTCTGTCGTAGAATGCCTTGACATAGCTAACTTCCGGTCTAAGGATTAGAGGGCCAATCAGTCCGTAAACGAATCTGGGATGGATGTTTTTTATATCCGCATCTATATAGACAATGATATCGCCTTTTAGCTGGTGAATTGCCTTCCAAAGGTTCTCCCCCTTGCCCATCCTCGATCCTTCTTCGGGCAGAATTTCTGCCGATAAATAAGTGTCCGCTCCAAAACTGGATGCAACTTCCAGGGTGCGATCGTCAGACCCAGAGTCAACGATTGCTATTTCATCCAGAAGAGGATAACGGCTCATCAACTCGGACTTGAATATCACAACCTCTTTCCCGATTGTCTTTTCTTCGTTCAGAGTGGGGATGCAAAGGGAAATGGTCAAACGCGAGGCTTCTTTTCGCTCAACCATTTTTTTCAGATCGGCGAAAATCGAATGATGATAGGTGTTTTCCCTTATCCAGTCGTTAATTTCCATTGAAGCACCCCTCATCGACGGCTCTGAGTAAACCGGCAAGCTGAGCCAGGCCCTTACTTATTGGTTCGATAAACACCGATTCTTCAAGATCTCCACTGTTTTCGCCGTTTGTCAAACCAATAGTTATCGCCGGGATGTCCTTGTCAATCAGTGCGGCAACCTCGGAGGTGCTGGGTGTTATTCGCGGCGATATGCCCAGACGTTTCAAAATTTCCCTGCCGATGGTGTTCAAAGGGTGTGAAAATTCAGTTCCGCCGGATTTCCGGAGCGCGATTTTTTTGAATCGTACAAGCGCACCTGTTTTCGATGTCATCTCCTCGGCCAGGTAGTTTATTCTGGAGGCCAGAGCGGATACAAACTCGTCGGATTCACTCCGGATTTCGAAGCGAAGCCGAGCCTTTGTAGGCAATGTGTTATACGAAGTTCCAGCTTCCATCTGACCAAGAACAATCGTTGACTTTGGTTTTCTCGGCAGCGGGATTTCAAGGATTCGGTTAATCATGTCGTTCATATCCACAATTGCCCCCACCGAATCAAACTTGGTCCAATCATAGAGCTCTGGAATTCTGTAGCTAATTTCCCCTCGGAGCATTCCAATTGAAGAAAAACTCAAGCGCCCAATCTTGATTCCTTCCAAACAGAGCGCAGAAATGAAGGGACGCCTGTAATTGTCCAGTACAAACCGGATACCCTCAAGGTCGCCCTCCCCAAGACTGCGAGTACTGCCAAGCAAAACCAGATTCGAATCAAGCTCCAGTTCGATGCATTTCAAAATCAGAGGCAGGGTTCCCAGCACAGCTACCCCGAGGCTGTTATCTCCAATCCCGGGGCCAATTGCCACATTGGGCTTGAGCGTTACTGTATGATCGATTGTACTGTCAAACACCGAGTCCAGATGGGCTGTAATCAGGATGTCGCTATCACCTACCCGGCCCGGCAAAATCCCGATTGCGTTCCCTTTTTCGTCGATGGAGGTGTTTAACATCTCGAGTTCACTGAATCTGTCAACAAGAAAACTTGCCCGATTGAGCTCCTTGAAAGTAGGCGAGGGTATCTCGTTCACCATCACCATTGTTGAGAACACCGTCTCCCGGATGCCCTCCAATCTGCGGACATACTCTTCGAGATCGTTAAGAATCGGACCGCTTTGAAAGCCCATTCACTACAGTATACTACTTTGGATCAAACAGTTGACAACGCTTTCTCCAAGTCTTCAATTATGTCGTCTATGTCTTCGATTCCTACCGATAGTCGAACCATGTCCTGCTCAACGCCAGCAACGAGAAGATCGGCCTCGCTCAGCTGAGAGTGAGTTGTCGAAGCGGAATGGATCGCCAAACTCTTGGCATCGCCAACGTTTGCGACATGACTGAAGAGTTCAAGGGATTCAATGAATTTCTTCCCGGCCTCCCGACCGCCCTTGATGCCAAAGGCCACCATTCCGCCGAATCCTTTTTTCAGGTATTTCGATGCCGTCTGGTAATTGTTATTGTTCTTCTCCAGACCCGGATATCGAACCCACTCGACTTCGGGACGTGTTAACAGGAATTTCGCTACTCCATGGGCATTTTCGGAGTGCTGCTCCATTCTAAGCGCCAGAGTCTCGAGTCCCTGGAGGAAAATCCATACATTGTCAGGGCTAAGACATGCACCGAGATTTCTAAGCTGTACCAGTCTCATTCTCAAGACAAAGGCAATTACGGATAGATCGCCAAGATCGTGCGCATAACGCAAACCATGATAACCGGTATCGGGTTCATTGAAAGTGGCGAATTTTGGATCTGTCCAGTCAAAGGTGCCAGCATCAATCACCGCGCCTCCAACAGCGGTTCCATGTCCGCCAATCCATTTGGTTAGCGAGTGAATTACAACATCCGCTCCGCATTCGATGCAGTTTAGCAAATAGGGGGTGGTAAAAGTAGCATCGACAATTACTGGCACATGGACATCGTTTGCAACCCTCCTGATAGCTTCAAAATCGGGTACTCTCAGAGAGGGATTCCCAATGGTTTCATAGTAAAAGGCTCTAGTTCTCTTATTGGATGCACTCTTCCAAGCGGTAATATCGTGGGGATCTATATACTTTGCAGTGATGCCAAATTGCGGCAGTATGTCCTTGAACTGGGTGTAGGTGCCCCCATAGAGTTCCGAGGACGAAACTATTTCATCCCCAGCCTTGGCTACATTGACAATGCTGTTGAATATGGCTGCCGTCCCCGAGGATAGAGCCAGGGCTCCTGTTCCACCCTCGAGTTTTGCAAGTCTGCCCTCCAACACATCTTGAGTCGGATTATTGAGCCTGGTGTAAATATGTCCGAGTTCTTTAAGCGCAAAAAGATTTGCGGCATGCTCGGTGTCTCTGAAATTGTAGGAAACAGTTCTATTTATTGGGACGGCTCGTACGGAATTTTTTCTGTCCCAATCCCCATGTATCGCTGTAGTTGCAAATTTCATTTGTTTTCATCTCCTTGAAATAACCATGTGCTAAGATATCGTTCGCCAGTATCGCAGCCAATCGTAACAATAACTCTGCCCTTGTTTTCGCTTCTGGCCGCAATCTTCAATGCCGCCGCTACATTTCCACCGGCAGATATTCCCACGAAGATTCCCTCTTCTTTGGCTAATCGCCTCGAAATATTGCCGGATTCCTCTTCATTGATTTTGATTATCTCATCCACCAGACTGGTATCCATCACACCAGGAACAAAACCCGCGCCAATGCCCTGTATTTTGTGAGGACCAGGTTTGCCGCCTGATAGAACGGGTGAGGATTCAGGTTCCACGGCGATTGCCTTTAATCGAGGATTCTTCTTCCTTAAATACCTTGTTGCACCTGTTATAGTCCCGCCCGTACCAACACCGGCAACAAGAATATCTACATTACCCTCCAAATCCTGCCAAATCTCCGGACCCGTTGTTTTTTCGTGAAAATCCGGATTTGCCGGGTTATCAAACTGCCTTAAACCAATTGCGGAAGGAGAGCTATCGATAAGTTCCGCCGCACGTCTTATTGCACCACTCATTCCTTCCTGGGCGGGTGTGAGATGCAGAATTGCTCCCAAGGTTGTAAGTATTCGTCGTCGCTCCATACTCATCGATTCAGGCATGGTGAGGGCAAGTTTGTATCCTCTCTGTGCGCAAATGAAGGCCAGGGCTATTCCGGTGTTTCCGCTGGTTGGTTCAACGATGAGGGTGTCGGGGCCGATTAAGCGCCTCTTCTCGGCATCTTGAATCATCCCGAGGCCTATGCGATCTTTGACGCTGCCCATTGGGTTAAAGGATTCGAGTTTAAGATAGATTTCGGCGCCGCCAGGGGCAGGCACCCTGTTCAGCCTTACAAGAGGCGTCTTCCCTATCAGTTCGCTTATGTTTTTGGCAAGCATATGAACTCCCTACTGAAGAATAATAGACCCGAGTGTAACTACCAGACTTATCCTTATGCAATAGTTGCGAAGTTACTAAGGTGGCATTTTGCGGAATAATCAGAATTGATTTCTTTTTTCGTCCCTCAAGCTTTTTGATTTGAAGCCTCCGGGGGTAAGCGATCTGATATTCGGTCCAGTTTGCCTGCTAGCATGGTCTTTGCGCTTTCTATCCTTGTATACTCGCCAGGTGCTGCCAATTAGGGCTTCTGCACTGCTCTGCCGCGTTTTCCAGCCGAATAAGCGCTTTGCCAGCGTTGAACTTGCAATAAGTATTGCTGGATCACCCGGACGTCTTTGGCCGACGGAATAGGGAAATTTAACACCCGTGATGCGGATTGCCTCCCTAACCATATGCGCAACGCTAATTCCCGATTCGCTGCCCAGATTGACCTTGACGTTTGAGCCGCCCCGAACCAGATATTCGATGCCCAGCACATGTGCATCGGCTAAGTCGCTGACGTGGATATAATCTCGCACGCAGGTTCCGTCGGAGGTATCATAGTCATGACCATAAATGGTTACGTCATCTCTCATTCCGGCGGCCGCTTCCATCAGAATTGGTAGGAGGTTTTGAGGATCTTTCTCTGGTTCGGTTATGCGTTTGTCGTAACCGGCGGCATTGAAATAGCGAAGCGACACCCATCGAAATGCCTTTAAGTCCGCATACCAGTCCAAAAGATTCTCGATTTCCAACTTTGTGAAGCCATAGAAATTGCGGGGTTGTTTTGGATGATTCTCATCAATAGGCAGCCTAACCGGATCTCCGAAAATGGCGGCGCTGGAAGAGAAGAGCAGCAAAGGAGATTTGGCTCCAAGCATCGAATTAAGGAGATTTATAGTCCCACTGATATTGTTCAGGGCGTAATCGCCCGGATTCTCCATGGATTCTCCGGCGGCTTTCAAAGCCGCTAGGTGTACAACCGCATCCCATCCATCGGATAGAATTGCATCAAGTCGCTGCCTATCCATTATGTCGCATTCAATTATCCTGGCGTTCCTAGGGCAGTTATTTCGAATTCCAGAACTAAAATTATCGAGTATGGCAACCTCGTCCCCCCTGTCCACGAAGGCATAACTTACATGACTACCTATGTAGCCGGCACCGCCTACCACCAATATCCTCATCGACATTCTCCATAACTTGCGTTCCCTAACGATAGAGTATAACCTGCCTTACCTAACTTAGTTGGGAAGGGAACTTGTTAGCGCTGCGGCGCAGTATAATCTTTAAGTATTCGCTTAAGCTAAACAAATTCAAAGTTTGTAGACTTCCAGACACTTGCGCAAGTACTCGTTCTTCGACATATTCAAACTATGAAAGAGGTACCCGAATACGATTTTAGCATTGCAACCCTCGGGCCATGCAAAATCCCGTCTCCGAAACTGCCATCCGGTGATTTGGATGACACCCTTGCCAATTTTGCCAACGACAACCAGTACATTCTCCGCTCGAGCAAAACGGATGCGGCCACGGTAGGACATGAATACAACCCCGCCTGGATGCTCGAAGAGGCTGGTCCGCGAGAGAAAATTTACTTCATACCCAGCCACTGCCACGCTGCTATAGTAACCTGTGGAGGTCTCTGCCCCGGGCTCAATGACGTAATTCGCGCGATAACCAGAACTCTCTGGTATTTCTATGGAGTTAAAAGAATTAGTGGGATAAGGTATGGATTTCGCGGTTTCCATCCGGACTTCGAACTGTCTCCTCGTCAACTAAACCCGGACATAGTCGACGATATACACAACCTGGGCGGATCCTTCCTTGGATCGTCACGAGGCCACGGCGAGGTGGAACCAATTGTCGATGCACTCGAGAGGATGAATATCAATGTGCTATTCACCATAGGCGGTGATGGCACCCAAAGAGCCAGCCTGGAGATAACAGAGGAAATAGAGAAGCGGGGTCTCAAAATCTCCTGTGTGGGAATTCCCAAAACAATAGACAACGACATCATGTTCGTCCAAAGGTCCTTCGGGTTTGACACCGCAGTTGCAAAGGCGGTAGAAGCCGTGGGCGCCGCCCATATCGAAGCGAAAAGCGCCCCTGACGGCATCGGCCTTGTGCAGGTGATGGGCCGAGATTCAGGTTTCATTGCGGCCCATACCACACTGTCAACCAGCGATGTGAATTTTTGTCTGATTCCCGAGGTTCCATTTGCCATCGAAGGCGATAACGGCCTACTGAATAACCTCGACAAAAGGCTCGATAGACGCGGCCATGCGGTAATACTCGTTGCGGAAGGCGCAGGTCGGGATTTATTGGATTCGAATGACAAAACCTATGGCATGATAGGTCCGTTCCTGAAAAGGGTAATCAAAGAACACTTGCTGGCCAATAGGCGTGAAGCTAACATCAGATATATCGATCCAAGCTATATTATCCGCGCAACCCCGGCCGGTCCTGCCGATTCTCACTACTGCGCGCGCCTCGGCGCCAACGCTGTACATGCCGCTATGACCGGTAGAACCGCCTGCATCATCGGCCAATGGAGCAATTTCCTGGTTCACGTACCGACTCGGATGGCTACATACCAGCAGAAGAAGGTAAACAGTAAGGGTCCCCTGTGGCGCGATGTTCTTGAATCGACGCGCCAGCCAATGCTTATGACAAACTGAAATACACGGTTCCACTTTGCCAAACGACTCAAGACTGCTGCAAGGATGCCTTAAGAAAAGATTGCCAAAAGATGAAGAACTGAATTAGATAGCCTTATAAGTAATCCAATCCTAAACATCGAGGGAATCTAGCACCGATAAGCAGCTAGGTCCCGTGAAAGCCCTTTAGACGATATGCTCCCTCCTTTTCAGACACAGGCGCGGCTTACAGCTGGGCACGCATAAGAATCGAACTATGCTATCCCCAGAATCTCGGCATAGACATTTAGTGCCGCATCATCCGATTTTCCGCTTAGTAAGGCCATTGTCAAGGTTTTCCCAAGCTGAACACCCTCTTGGTCGAATGAGTTGAGATTCCAACAAAAGCCTTGAAACATCACCTTGTTCTCGTAATAGGCAAGCAAGCCGCCGAGAACCCGAGCATTGAGTCTTCGGGCTACCAGGAGAGTACTCGGTCTGCAGCCTTCAAAATTCTTGTTAAGATTCTTGTTCCTGCTTCCTTTGGCGAAGGCTACAATCTGCGCCGCAAGATTGGCGTTCATTTGCCTCTGCTTGCTCGAAATTTCAGTTCCCATGTTCATTCCACTCTGCTCTTTCAGAAACCCAATAAACTGCAGCGGCATAATTTCGGTTCCCTGATGGAGTAGCTGGTAAAAGGAATGCTGCCCATTGGTGCCCGGCTCACCAAAAATCACAGGGCTTGTAGGATAGGAAATTCTGTCTCCAAAGCGGTTGACGCACTTGCCATTGGATTCCATATCCAGCTGCTGCAGGTGAGCCGGAAACCTGCGTAGGGCCTGACTGTATGGCAGCACTGCCGAAGTCTGAAAGCCAAGGACATTCCTATAATAAATTCCAATCAAAGCATCGAGCAGGGCCGCGTTGTTTCGGACATTCTTCGCAAGACAGCACTTATCCATCTCGTGAGCGCCGGCGAGCAACTCGTCAAAGACATCTGGGCCAAAGGCAAGCGAGAGAACCGCGCCACCCACCGCGCTGGTTGCTGAATACCGGCCTCCGATATTGTTGTCAATGTGGAACGTGCACAGCACCGAATTCGAATTTGCCAGTGAACTGTCTTTACTGGTTATCGCAATGAAATGCCCTGCCGGATCAAAGCCCCTAATCCGTGCGGATTTCATCCAATCGATAATCGAGTCTCTGTTGGCAAGCGTTTCGGAAGTGGTTCCGCTCTTGGATACCAATATGAAGAGGGTGCTTTCGGGATTTACACGGGAACACACCAGCGCAGCATCATCAGGGTCCACATTGGAGATGAAGTGCACCTGCATCTTCGGTCTGTGAATACCCTCCAATGCCAAATACAGGGCTCTGGGACCAAGATCGGAGCCACCAATGCCAATCTGGATGATGGTATCAAACCGTTTCCCCGTCGAACCCGCTATCTGCCCGGAGTGAATTCCTTCCGAGAACTCTCTTACCCTGGAATTCTGCCGGATGTAGAATTCCCTCAGGTTAACACCATCCTCGACAATATCTTTGCCAAGTTGTCCCCGGGTAAGATGATGGAGAACTCGTCTTCTCTCTCCGGTATTGATAATTTCGCCATTGAGTAAAGCCCTGTATTTCCCGAGTATTTCCTGTTCATCGGCCAATTCCTCAAGAGCATCAATGTGTGGGGTACCTAGCAAAGAAGCGCCGTAGTACAGCGAAATGCCCGCGCCGGAATCAATCTTCCAATTAAGCGCCCTGTCTTCGGATAACTCTTGGGTTAAATCTATCTGCCCATCAATGCGCATCAATCGTGAGAAGCTCTCTGTTTCATCCAGGTTTTTCCAATCGAGTTTCATCAGTTCTCGTCTTCCTTGTTCAAATTCGATAGTTCAGCTTTAATCAGTGTCTCGGACCGTCCTGCCTGGCAGTTTCATCTACCCGTCATCAACAGGTATTAGAACAGAATTCTAGAGTCTTGGCCTAATCTAAACAAGTCCACTATGATAATCAGCGGATTGCAATTACATGAAACAAAGATATCGCGCCTGGACTGATGAACATCGTAGCCAGGAATGGCAGAATCCCGAGATAATTGGAAGGAACAAACTACCCGGAAGATTTCTGTGTCCCCCCACAACCCTTGATGTCTCGGATAAGATGGAGAACCCATGGGTGCTCTGCCTGGACGGAGAATGGAGCTTCAAATTCCTGCCCAATCCATCACTCGAACCCGAGGACACTGACTGGCAGAGCATAGAGGTTCCATCGAATTGGGAACTCCACGGTTATGGAACCCCTCAGTATTTGAACATAGGTTATCCGTTAAACCACGATATCAAGAATCCGCCTGCGATAGATTCAGAAGACAATCCCACCGGATACTACCGGAGGTCATTTCAAATTCCCTCGAAATGGGAAGAACGACTTCCGCATGTAACACTGCGTTTCGAGGGCATACGCTCGGCCGGCTGGGTTTGGGTGAATGGCGAAGAAGTTGGCTATACGCAAAACACATACTCCCCGGCGGAATTTGTGGTTGGTTCCTACCTGAAGATGGGAAGCAATCAGATTACTGTCAAGGTAATAAAACACTGCGCCGGCACCTACCTTGAAGACCAGGATATGTGGCGCTTGGGCGGCATTATCAGATCCGTCAGCCTGATTGCGGCACCCGATGGCGGCATCTTCGATTTCTTTGCGCGCTGTAGCTTCGACAGCAGTTTTATCAATGCCTACTTGACCGTAACAATCACCCTGGATGCACCCCTGTGTTCGGATTTCGAAAAGAGATTTATTCGCTGGTATCTCTATGGAGTCGGCGGCACAGACATAGTGGCATCCTGTCCCTTCACTCCGGTAAGCTACCAAACTGCTAGAAGGACGGTTGTCGAAACTTCGGTTAGAGTGGCGAATCCCAAAAAATGGAGTGCGGAAGAACCGAATCTCTACAATCTCGTATGCGAACTGAGCGAAGAAGACGGCAGCGTCTTGGATATTCGTTCAATGGTATGGGGATTTCGTCAGGTGGATATCGATTCCAGTGCAAAATTTGGCGTGCTAAAAGTGAACGGGCGACCGGTGAAGCTTTACGGTGTGAACAGGCATGATTTTCATCCTCAATTTGGCCAGGCCGTACCGCGTGAAGTCATCGAAAACGATTTGATTCTAATGAAGCAAAACAATATCAATGCCATTCGATGCAGCCACTATCCCAACCAGAGCGCGCTCTATGAAACAGCCGACCGCCTTGGACTCTACGTAATCGACGAGGCTAATATGGAGAGCCACGGACTGCGGCACATGCTGCCCGCTTCCAAACCAATTTGGCGCATGAACTGTGTTGATAGAGTGAATAGGATGGTGCTCTGCCATCGGAATCATCCCTGTGTGATTATGTGGTCTCTGGGAAACGAGGCCGGGCAGGGAAGCAATATCAGGGGGATGAAGAAGGCCGCCCTGGCTCTGGATTTTACCCGCCCCATACATTATGAGGGCGATCGCAAGCTGGAATGCTCAGATGTTTTTAGTCTTATGTATCCCCGCGTAAAAACGGTGAGCAGGGTGGGGAGGGGCAGAATGCTTTGGGCGAGTCTCGGAGGAAGGCACAGTCCGCCTGGGTATCTGTTTTGGCCGCATAAGTACCGCCGCAAGCCGTTTATTCTCTGCGAGTTTGCCCATGCGATGGGGAATAGCATGGGGGGGTTCTCGGATTATATGAGGGAAATTGATCGCTTTCCCAATATTGCGGGGGCTTTCATATGGGATTTTGCCGACCAGGCACTCTATCGCCTTTCAAATGAGGGACGAAGGTATCTGGCCTATGGAGGAGACTTCGGCGACCTTCCCAACGATGGAATATTCTGTGCCGATGGCATTTTTAGCGCCGATCGAAGGGCCAAGCCGATGATAGAGGAGGTGAAAACCCTCTATGCTCCGGTCTCGATTCGTCCGGCGGATATTGAACAGGGCATGATTGTGCTGCACAACAGGCACGCGCACAAAGATTTCAATGATTATCAGATAGACTGGGTGCTAGAGCGAGATGGAATCGTCTTGGGGGAGGGCAGTTTGCGCAAACCTGATTTGGGACCGGGCGAGGAGCGAAGGGTAAATCTGTTTAGAAGCATTGCGGACTATCCGAGCGAGGGAGAGGGGTATTTGATTTTTTTTGTTCGTCTGCTCAAAGATAACAACTGGGCGTCGGCTGGTCACTTGGTGGCCAGGTTGCAGTTTCCGGTGCCCAGGCCTCGAGAAAATGCCGCGGTTTCAGACTTGATTTTTGGGCATCTGAAAATTGAAAGGCCAAAGAGGGTTGCCAAAGCGGAGACTGAAGAGCTGGTGATGGACAACTGGCGCCATGAGCGGCAAGGTGAGAGGCTTTTAATCGCTGGCAGCAAGCTTGGTGCTATAATCAATATAAAAGACGGCTCTCTAGAGGCCCTCGATTTTGGCAAAGGCAACATCCTTGTCGGTCCACTACAGCCTGATTTTTTTCGTGCTTTAACCGACAATGAACACTTTGGTACCAACTCGTCTTTTAGTGCCCTGACTTCTAACAGATTGCTTAGGCGGGAGGCGAATGAGAGGAACTGGGAATCGGCTGGACGAAGTCGCAAACTGAAAAAATGGAAATCGAAGCCACGTTCAGATGGCCTTGAGATTGCGTTAGTTTTTCGCCTCAAGGGCTTTATAGGCAAATTCACTTGGAAGCTACTTTTTGGAAACGATGGCCGTGTTTCTCTAAGCATGCGAGGACTGCCATGGCGAGAGATGCTGCGCTTCGGCAGTAGGATGATTATCCCCGCACGCTATAGCCGGGTAAGCTGGTACGGTCTTGGTCCACAGGAATGCTACATAGACAGAAAGGCTGGCGTGGTTGTGGGACTGCACGAGACAGAGGTGGAAAAACTCGGTTATGATTATTTGAAACCTCAGGAGAATGGAAACCGCACGGAGGTTCGAAGGGTGGCATTTTCCGATGGTGGCTCTGCCATAGTATTCGCCGCTTCCGAGAATGGCAGAATCGATTTCTCCGCGAGTTTTGCATCACGGGAAGCAGTTTCCTCCGCCGCTCATGCGCATGAGATAGTCAAAGATTCGAACATACATGTGAATATTGACGTGGGGCAGAGAGGCGTCGGTGGCTGCCGGCCCGGGGTGCAAAACTTGATGCCCTGGCATAGAATGAGGCCTTTCCATTTCCGTACCCTTACTTATACGATTGGCAGGGAAACTCCTGGAGCTGTAGAAAACTGAGGCATCACACAGTGTTTTTCGGTGAAAGCTCATTGAAGATGGATATGTTTTCTATCACATAGGCTGTAACTCGAAAGGTCTCGGAATCTTTATGACGTTCAAGCATTAGGGTTTCCCGGGTTTTTCCGTTCACGCACGTAACCACGCAGGTATAAGTTACAGTTTCCTTTTTCCTGTTCTCCCCGATCGAAAAACGCCAGTTTGTCCCAGTTCTTTTATGAGAGATATATCCACCATAAATCATTTCCCTCTGACTTACCGCAAACTTGACCTGCGAGGCCGCTTCCATGCTGATAAACATGTCTCCCGGAAAATTTACATTTCCATCTTGCTGATACTCATAAAAACCATTTACTACTTCTATGGCCTGATTTGGCAGCAAATTGCAGGATATCAGCGCCAAAAGTGCCCCGGGCAGAAGAATTCGATTAATAAGACTCATATTGCGCAGAATATCCCGGCTAGTGCCGGAATGACTATCCCATGGAGACCAGACTTAAGTGGACGGGCATTGATTTGTTCTGGGCCGGGGAAACCGCAGTATCTTAAAACGGAGCGCAGAATCTCCTAAAAAGAAGCTGACATGGCTTTGGCTTCCGATATGGCGGCAATTCGGCTTTGGCAGGCAAATTCAGCGTGCAAGAGTCAGAGAAGGTGCCTTCTGCCAAAGCTAGCAAAAATGCCTGGAACCGAGGCGGCCTGATTTATTTTAGTCTTATGCTTCGGCACTTGACGAATATAGGAAGGCATGCAGTATGATTACTGAAAAACAATTTCGACGGGGAAGCATATGGCGGTACCAAAATTCCGAACTTCAAAGGCTAAAAGTCGCCAAAGACGTTCGATAAACATGAGGATTTCTGTGCCCAAACTTATTACGTGCTTCAACTGTGGGAACAAGGTTATGCGTCATCGTGTTTGTCCAAAATGTGGATTTTATAGGGGCAATCAGATTGTCGAACCTAAGGCTGTAAGCTGATTTAAGGAGTAATATATGGACACCGAACTTTTCGAAAAACTTAGGGATCTTATCTCAGATAGACTTGAGGTTGATAAGGACAAGATTGCCTTGGATTCCCGCTTCCGTGAGGATCTTGGCGCCGATAGCCTGGACACTTATGAATTGCTTTATGCCATAGATTCGGAACTGGGTGTTTCCGTACCCGACGAAAAGGCGACTGAGTTTGAAAAGGTTCAAGACGCTTTGGCATATATAGAGGAGCAGCTAAAAGTAAAAGAATAGTGCGGATTCCTTTACGACCCCCTGAAATTTCGCGCAGGCGACGCAGGGAATTGCTTCTGTTCCAGAAGAAGGCAGGATTGAGATTCAAAAGACTTGAAAATCTGGATCTTGCTCTTTGTCATCGATCCTTTGTACACGAGACCTCCGAGGATATCAGCAACAATGAAACTCTTGAGTTTCTAGGAGATTCTGTTATCGGCATGGTTGTGGCCGATTATCTCATACGCTTGCTTCCGGATCGTACCGAAGGGAATTTGGCCAGAATAAAGGCGTATGTGGTTAGCGAAAGCACACTTGCCGGTATTGCCTTGAAGCTGGGTGTCGACTCGATTGTGCATCTTGGCAAAGGAGAGGAAGTTAGCGGGGGCAGAAAGAAAAAAACTCTGCTTTGTGACTGCCTGGAAGCCCTGGTTGGCGCCCTGTATTTGGATTCGGGCTATAACAGGACTGCGAAATTTGTTTTGAAGAATATAAGCAGTCCGATTGACTTGGTTCTTGCGGACAGGCATCGGAAGGATTATAAGACTCTGCTTCAGGAATTGGCTCAAAAACGCTTCCGCTGCTATCCTGAATATGTGCTGAATCGCAAAACCGGACCCGATCATCAAAGAATTTTCTGGATGACCGTGCAAATCAACGGCGAGAGCTATGGATCTGGCAAGGGAGCGAACAAGAAATCCGCGGAGCAAGAGGCTGCAAGGTTGGCCTACGAAAAGATAGCCGCTTGGGAGCACAGCGAATAGATCCGAGCCTCAAATGCCGATGCCGGATTAAGGGATCTTGCCAAGCCAACTTCGACTGCGCCATAAAAGCTGATTGTAGCTATTCTCCTTCGGGTTTTCCAAAACACATTCCAAAAGGAATTCCAGCAGTTTTCCCAGTTTTGGCCCGGTTTCGATGTGGCAATTGTCCATTATCTGACTGCCGTTTATTGCCAAATCTCCAATAGTTAATGGGGCCTTCGATTCGATTACCAGATTTACGCGCTTGCTTAGATTTTGGATCTGCTCTGGGCTTTCGGGTGTAAAGGAAGCTACCCGATTTTCCGAATTTCCAGCAGAGGATCTGTAGGGAATAGTGGGGGGGAACATGTAAGAGTGGCTGCTAGACAGGTTGACACGGGCTATCACCTTTTTTAGTTCCACAAGATTATGAACCTGCCTGGCGCCGATGCGGGAAACAAAGCGTCGTACCTCGGCATCGCTCCAATCGTCGGAGTATTGAAAATGCAGATTGCTCAGCATGTCGATTATCCTGTCGCTCTCGGCGTTGGATGCCTTGTAACGCTTCAAGATAAGCCGAGTCATATCGACACTTCCAAGAAATGTTGAATTCCCCTCTTCTGCCGGGTGAGTAGGGCATCCAAGCCTGTGGAAGAGTGCGGCCACGCGCAGGGAGAAATTTGCCGGATTTGCCAGGTCGCATGCTCTTAGACTGATGGAAAAATCATTTTCTTCATGTTTTCCCAGCGGGGGGACCGAAATGTCAAACTCGGGAAAGAGTACTTCAATTAGACCGGTTTGCCTAAACAGCAGGAAGGCCACCGATGGTTTTTCGGTTTGGAGAATCTTCTTGAATTCTTCCCAGATTCGTTCAACGGAAAGATTTTCGATGTTTGAACACGTTTCGCTTATGGCGCTCAATGTCACCGGATGGATGTGAAATCCCAGCTGTGATGCGAGCCTGCATGCCCGTATGGCTCTAAGTCCATCTTCTCGGAGACGCTCCTCTGGATTACCGATTGCTCTTAACAGCCGCCTGCCCAGATCCGCCTTGCCTCCGTGGGGATCGAAGAATCTGTTGTTGACCAGATCCCAGGCCATTGCGTTTACGGTAAAATCTCGTCTGGCAAGATCGCTGTCGATGCTTTCGGAAAATGACACTTCATCGGGATGTCTGCCATCGGAATAGGGTCCATCCTGACGGAAACTGGTGGTTTCGAATCGATACCTTCCGAGGATGATAGACACGGTACCGTGTTTTATACCCGTTGGTATTGTTCTACGAAAGAGCTTGATTACATCCTTGGGTGTCGCATCGGTTGCCAGATCGTAGTCGTAGGATTCTCGGCCTAGTAAACCGTCTCGTATGGCGCCACCGACAAGCCAGCACTGAAAGGATGCGCCTGAAAAAATTTTTGCGGCCTTTTTCAGGGTGTCAGGTATGCGTATCGGGGCTATCTCCATGAATTTGAAAGCTAGTGGAGGGCGCCTGGGGGGTCAAGGGGGAGAAGGGATTTGGGAGTAGAGAGTTTTTTCCGTTTCAATGCCTAATTCACGATAACGAAAAACCCGGCCTCAGGCCGGGTTTGACTATCAAGAAACGGAAGATATCGCTGGGTTTTTACTGCAGCAGTTGGAGAACCAATTGACCCTGCTGGTTGGCCTGTGCAAGCATGGCGTTAGATGCCTGATGCAATATCTGATGCTTGGTAAGCTCTACGGTTTCCTTTGCCATATTGAGATCCCTGATTCGGGATTCTGAAGCCTGCATATTGACGGTTCCCACATCCAATCCCTTGATGGCATGCTCAAGGCGATTTTGATAAGCCCCCAAATCGGCTCGCTGCTTATTGATTCTAGTTAGAGCCGCATCAATAATGCCGATATTTCTGTTGGCCTGTTCAGTAGTGGACAGGGTAATTATCTGCCCCGTGCCAATCTGTCTTACACCAAGGGCCTCCGCTGTCATCGTTCCTACGAAAACTCGTTCTCTTTGGTCCATGTTAGCACCGATATGGAGCCACATGGAGGCGGTAATTACATTGAGCCCGTCAAATTGAGCAAAACGTCCGGTAAGCATGTTCATTCCATTGAACTGGGCATGTGATGCAACACGGTCTATCTCATCGACAAGCTGAGAGACTTCAACCTGGATTTGCATCCTGTTTTCCGCGCTGTATATTCCGTTCGATGCCTGAATGGATAGCTCGCGAATCCTCTGAAGCACGTCCGAAGACTCTTGGAGATATCCCTCGGTAGTCTGGATGAATGAAATACCGTCTGCTGCATTTTTACTTGCCTGCTGCAGTCCGCGTATTTGTGCCCTCATTTTTTCAGACACGGCGAGTCCGGATGCATCATCCCCAGCTCGAGTAATGCGCAGTCCAGAGGAGAGCTTTTCCATGCTTTTCAGAGTGTTCGAATCGTTGATCTTACTCTGATTTGTCGCAAAAATTGCGCTCATGTTGTGATTAATGATCATTACATCCTCCTTGATGTTGACCAGTTGTAATTTTGGCGGACATCCTTATCCACATATCACTCTTATCGGTGGAATCTGAAACGATTTGAATTTCTAGTGGAGATTGACTGCTTCGGATTTTTCCGGCTTGAGTTTGGGATTACTCAAACAAGACTGCATTTAGATAAGGAGAGACTGATGCGGCGAGGAATTCTCTTCATTGGAGGAGTCGGACCCTCATCTGCACAAATCGGATCCATAATAAAACCGGACGATTTGGTTTGTGCGGCGGATTCGGGCCTGGATATGGCATTGTCAGTGGACATTGAGCCTCAGGGAATCGTTGGAGATATGGATTCAATATCTGATTTGAGACTTCTTGACAGATTTTCTGTTGTTGAGACTGCAGAGAGAGACAAGGATGAGTCTGATACCGAACTTGGAATTTCGTGGCTAATAAGGCGTGGCTGCGACTCTATTGTGCTAATTGGAGGCGGGGAGGGAAGGCTGGACCATACTCTTGCGCTAAAAAGGCTGTTTTCCAAGGAAGAGCGCCTGAGCAACTGGTTTACTGGACGGGACATGGTTGAAGGTATTGATGGCAACACGGAATTGAAGGGAGATGTCGGTTCCTCAATATCGATTTTCCCCATCGGGAATGGACCCTGGCTGATTCGCTCGGTGGGGTTAACCTGGGAGCTGGATGCTGTGGATTGGTTTTCGGGCGCATCAAGTTTGAGCAATCGCTTCGAAACCGGCTCGGTCAGATTGATGGTGGATAGCGGACGGTTTCTTCTGATACGGCCTATTGAGCAGCTATTCTATCGTAGCTAGCAATATCGACTCAATGGGAACCTCCTCAAGCGCCAAAAAATCTATCAAGAGGGGGTATTCATCAAGAACCTGCCCATAGCCCCTTAGCAGTTTTAGTCGGGTTTCCTGGGTGCTTTCCAACTTGGCGGCGATGTTTTCGATTTCGCTAACCACCGCTTGGCGTTCCCTCATTGTTTCGAGTGTTAGACGACGGGCCTCAGCGTAGAGAGCCATGTCGGGATACCTCCACCTGATAAGGCTCGCTTCAACTATTTCTACCCTTTCGTCGATTGCGCTCCTCTTCATGGAGTCGGAAAACCATTCTTGCCCTATTACTATAACCTCGTTTGGGTTGTTTATCATAATCTGGTTGATCATATCTGGGACAGCCGAGTTGAGTTTGGCTTCATAATCACTGTAGAATGAGCCCAAATCATCAAAACCACTTTTCACAAGCGGTACCAGACTATTCGGATTGACTCGGTAGTTGATCCTTGCCTCGATTTCCCAGTTGAAATTGATGCCATCACCTATGATTGAGTTGTAGATTCTACCTGAGGGCAATACGCCATTTTGCATTATATCCACGGTTTGGGGTTTGAGATTGAATTTGTGGAGGGTAAGGTAGGTTGGAAACAGGGCCTCCCACCGCCAGTCGAAATTTTCGTTTCTAATCAGTTCCGTTTCGTAGCCATGGGACTTCCTGTATACTACCGCATATTCACCTTCTTCGAGGCGGAACTGCATCCATCCAACAAAGAATACAACGCCGCCGGCTATTATGAGTATCAGAAGAGTTGCTATAAAACCACCCGCGGATTTTTTCGATTTGGTTCTATTTGCTTGTTCCCTTTTTCTGGCCATTTATTGCCTCCTTTCTGCCTACAAGTATTTCGAGCTCTAAGAGCCTTGTTATTACCATGTCGGGTTCGATGTTTTTTGCTTCCGGGCTGTTTTCGCGAAGTCTCAGTGAGCGTTTATCGCCTGCAAATAACGCGGTTTTGCAGCCAACTCTGGATGCACTGGCTATGTCGTTTAGCATGTCGTTTCCTATGTATAATACTTCGCTTGGCCTTATTTGGTCTTTACCAAGTTGAGCTAGCGGAGCTTTGAATATGTTGGTTGAGGGTTTAGCCTGGGCTAGCTCGTACGACCACGAGCACAGACCCTCTTGGAATCCGATTTGCGAGATTGATTTGTTGCATATCGCCTGGAGGATGAGGGGGGTGTAGAACTGGGCGTTGGAAACTATTCCAACTCTTAGCCCTATGCTGCAAAGCTTACGGATAATTTTCGGGAATCCGGGCATGGGCCACACTGGATTGGTGGCAAGCTCGTATCGCAGCGCCAGCAGATCAATAAAAGAGGGGGGGGGAGGTTCGAGAAGCAGCCTGTCTTCCCAGAGACTTTCTAGGGTCTTCCCCCAGATATTGCGGATGTCCACTTCGGGATGCTCTATGCCTTCGGTGTGCAGTTGTCTATGGCGTTCGGTGATTTTTTGTCTTAGTGTTCTGCTTACTAAATGGGCGCTTAGCCGCTTTGAGGTTTTATAGTTGCAGTCTTCAAGAAGCTCCCTGATCTTGATGTTCGTCTTATGCCCAATGCTGCCGCTGTCGGATTTTAGTCTGGCGTAGCTGATATCGCCGCTGCTGGATATCAGCAGGGTTCCGTATATGTCGAACAATACCGCGCGTATAGGCTTTGGAACCCTCAATCTCGGCTCAAGCTGGGTGGGTATGGGACTGAGTTTAGTGAGTCTTGACGCTATTTCGAGTTGCAGCGTTTCCGGCATTGTTTTGATATGATAGTATGAAAGATGATGTCTAACAACTTGTATCGGATTCATGAGCCGGGAATGCTGCTTTGAAAACTAGGATTGCCTGGCGCCTGCGGCGATTCTGGCTTCCAAGCATCTTTGGAAGGCTTACGGCCCTCTTGTTTGTTTTTTCCCTGCTTATTCTGTATTTCTATATTGTCGGAAATCGCCAGAAATTCTCCGACGATACCCTGTTATCTCTTATCAAACTTGAGTCTTGGACGCTGGCCATTTGTGCTATTTCGGGCCTGATTGCGACTGTCAGCTATGCAGTAACACTTACATTTCGAACTGATTCGCGGATAAATCGAATTGTTATTTCGGGGTTGGTGACTATTTCCAGCGTTTTTTTATATCTGGGCGTGGCGCTGCTTCGGGTCTTTTTGGAGCCATATGGATAGCGCTAAAAATTCTCCATGTATTTTTTGCAGCTCTCTCCATAGACCCTCAGGCAGCTATGGTTTGTTTCGGGAGCGGGTCCAGGGTTCTTCAGTTTGAGGATTGTCGCGATAAAAACCGATAGTCGGCATTATTTGCGCAGCGCAGGCTGAAAAGACTCTTGGCCCAGATGATTATCATTCCAAGTAGCCGAGACTCACATAGGCTTCTGCGTTCAGTATGGCCGCCCCGGCGGCACCGCGTATCGTGTTGTGGCCCAATACAACCATCTTGATATGGCCGATAGGACATTCTCGTATTCTGCCTACGCAGGCGGCCATGCCGTTTTCCAGCCAGATATCGCGGGCCGGCTGGGGTCTGTTTTCCTCTTCAAACACTATTATTGGATTAGTGGGGGCCGTTGGCAGCCTCTTTTTCTGCGGAAGCGATTTCCATTTGCCAAGGATATCCCCTACCTGCCGCGGCTCTGGTTTCTTCTCGAATTTAATACTCAGATTGATGGTATGACCGTCTATCAAAGGAACCCTGCTACACTGGGCGCTGACTATGAAATCTGCCGGTCTTATGATATCCTTATCCAACCGACCGAGTATCTTCTGAGATTCGGTTTCCACCTTGGATTCTTCTCCCTTGATAAAGGGCACTATGTTGCCAAGGATATCGTAGGATGGAACCCCGGGATAACCGGCTCCGCTGATTGCCTGCATGGAAGAGAGTTGCACCCATTTAACCTTGAAGGCCTGGTGAAGCGGAGCTAGAACCATGGCGACAGGCATGATTGCGCAGTTGGAATTGGTGATTATTGCCCCCTTGAACCTCTGTTTTTTCGTAATTTCAAAGTGGTCCGAATTAACCTCGGGTATTATGATTGGGACATCCGGGTCCATTCGATGGTTTTTCGAATTGGATATCACTATATGCCCATCTAGGGCGTAGTCTTCTTCGATGGGTCCGGCGACTGACGAGTCCATCCCGGAAAAAAGAATCCGACTGGACAGCCTTGCACCAGCCCTAAGTAGAGGTTTATCACTCAAGAATTCCGGAATTGGTCTGTCTTGTTTCCAGGCACAGGCATCCTTGTAGGTTTTGTTAGCTGAACGGGGCGAGGCCACAAGCTCAGTTATTTCAAACCAGGGATGATTCTGAAGTAGCAGGACGAATTTCTGCCCTACGGTTCCGGTGGCTCCAAGAATGGCGACAGGGATTTTCGATTCCATACTGGTTGACTCCTTAGGGGCAAGAACCCGATATTAAGAATATGCGAAAAAATATCCCCTAGGTGCTGGCAGGTCAAGAACAGTTTGGGCCCTCCGGCGTTTTTGGAGGTATATTGGATCCTTTCGGCTATGATGTTCTGGTCTAAAGGGGTATTATCGAAGCTATGGATTTATCGACTCGTTTCATGGGACTTCGCATGCCCAATCCCCTGATTGTATCGTCATCAGGTTTAAGCGAGAATGTGGATGGGGTGAAGAAGGCGGTGGAGGCTGGCGCCGGCGCTGTTGTGCTTAAGTCGCTTTTTGAAGAAGACATCGCCGCCGCAATCGAACGAACGAAAAGCGAAATAGGAGAGTTCCATCCTGAGGAAGAATCCTATCTGCGGCAAATGGGCATGATTCTCGAGCCAGATGAGTATCTTGGCTTCGTTGAGAGCAGCGCTCGCTTGGTGGACATACCGGTAATTGCCAGTTTGAACTGTTACTCCGCGGACTGGTGGGTAGACTACGCTCGACGCATAGAGAAAGTCGGTGCTAACGCAATCGAGCTAAATATTGCACCGCTGCCCATAGCTCCAAAGTTAGGCGCCTCTCAGCTGGAGGATGAGCTGATAGCTTTGGTAGAACTTGCACGCAAGGCAGTGAGAATACCCATAGCTGTAAAAATCGGTCAGTATTTCTCGGCTTTGCCGAATCTTGTCGTAAGGCTGCATCAGGCTGGTGCCGACGGTTTAACCCTCTTCAATCGCTACTATAGATTTGATATCGACATTGAAAAAGTTGAATTCAAACCTGGCAATCCCCTTTCTGTCCGAGAGGAATTTGCCCCCGTCCTCAGATGGATTGGGCTTGTTTCCAATCTCACCAGCCTCGATATTGCTGCCTCAACCGGCATACATGGGGCTACTGATGTAATTAAGGCCTTATTTGCCGGAGGCGATGCGGTGCAACTCTGCAGTGTCCTATATCGAGAGGGTTTTGGCGTAATGGCCACAATCAGGGAAAGCCTGGAAGCCTGGATGGGAAGGCATAACTATTCCACGATTTCAGACTTTCGCGGCTTGCTCAGTGCCAAGAAGCGCGGCGCCTACTATCAACGTCTCCAATATGTCAAATCCCTTAAAAATTAGTCAATTAAGGCGGGCTTGGTGCCTCCAGCCGAATCAGTCTGACAGCAGATTATACCAACTTGAGCCACCTCAGCGGAAACCTTTGTGCCAGCTCCCGTGACATGGTTGATGTAAGGCATTGCCAACACAGGATTGGTTATGGGACGGTTATTGCGTCTCTGGCGCCCGCGAAGTAATCGAGCTATACAGCATAGTCAAGATGCGCAGTTGGCGGTTAGCTGTGATTTGAACGGTTGGTTAGTGTAAGTAACGCTATTATGCGAACAATCCTTCGATGAATTCGAGAATCCACGGAGAGTTGCATTAGGTTCAAAAGAAACATCATCGCCGGCTTCAATCACTCTCCTAAGCTTTCCAAGCGCAATCACCAAGTCAGCTAACTCAGTTTTTGAGTTGGCAAGAAGTCATCGTAATTCAAGATTTCAATACTGAGTTCGCGGGCCTTCTTCAGTTTGGCGGATTTGCCATCTATATCATCAGAAATAAGCTTTGTCGTTTTCTTTGTTATCATGTTTGTCACAGTCCACCCGAGCTTCTCAAGGCCCTCTGTCAGTTTCTGCCTCGGCATTGGCGCCTTACCTGTTAGGCAGATTGTTCCCAAACGCTCATTGACCGTGTTTTCCTCCTGAATCTCCAGCATATTCAGAAGTTCCCGTAGATGCTCAAGGTTGTCGGATTTGCGTTTCCATTCGATAATCTTCTGGCCCGCAACATGGGAGGAGTCGGCAAAGTCAAAAAAATCGTCCAGGGACGATATGCCCAACTGCTTGAGAGTTTTGTTCTGTATTGAGGGAATCCCAAGACGGGTGATTAGCTCGATAGGGCTCATTTTTCTTGACGATTTCACCTGATTGAGGAAGCTCTCAATTTTTTTCTTAGCGAAACCCTCTATACCCTCTAAATCACCGTATTCGAGGGTATAGAGATTGCGAATTTCTCTTAGTTTTCCAGCATCGTAGAGGGTCTCGAGTGTTTTTAGAGCAATTCCCTCTATGTTAGCCTGACGAATCCAATATAAGATTGATTGCAATACTCGTTCCCTGCAATCGATATTCAGGCAGGCTATATTGACGCCACGTTCGACTGGAATGGAACCACAGGAACGGCAATGCCGCGGCCAGATTCTCTTATCCCGGAAATCATCGCTCCTAATGACGGCGCTCAGGTTGTCGCGGACATAGGGAATAACATCGTTCGCCCGTTCCACAAGTATTATATCGCCCAGAGAGAGTCTAAGCTTTTGCACATTCTGCGCATTGTGCAGACTGGCCCGTTCCACCGTGGCTCCACCCATTTCAACGGGATCGAAAACGGCAACCGGAGTCAAGTTGCCCTGACGACTCACTTGCCACAGAACATCCCTCAGTACCGTTCTGGCTATTCTCGAAGGCGGCTTGAATGCAATGGCGTAATGATGATGATTGTCCACCACCCAGCGTTGGTCTATCTCATCATGAAGCCGGTTATCATCCACGATGATGACGAGTCCATCGGTTTCAAAATTCCATTCGCTGCGCAGCTCCCCTATGTAAATCTTGTAGAATTCTCCGATTTGATCGATAAGCCGATCTGGTTCCTCTTTTGCGGCGACATTGGAGTTGTCTAATCGAAGTAACCATTTGTCGAATGTATAGAATCCATTCTCGGCCAGGATGTCAATCTTCCTTGATTCAGACCACCAACGCTCGTCGGATTTCCCGGCTTTTTCGGAGGCTGCGCTCAGGTGCCACAGTATCTGATACGCAAGAAATCGCACAAAACACAGATCTTCATGTTTGTTTTTGCGATTTATCAAACCCACACAGTTGTTGCGAAGCGATTTCCCCCCGGTATCGAATCTTGTGTCCTTGGGAAGATGCAGTTCGCCTCTTATTTCAATTGTCTCTCTGGTAAAGGAAATTCTATCCGGTATATCTTCAATAAATCCTGCAATGTGGGAAATATTTTGACCTCTTTCGCCATCCCCTCTGCTGCTCACATATTTAAGTACGCCAGACTCGTAGCAAAGACTTGCGGATAAGCCGTCTACCTTCGGCTGTACCACAATTGATGTCTGAGAATCCAGATTCAGTCGGGCTACCCACCTTTTAACATCCTCCAGGTTCTTAGCCTTAGCCATGGAAAGCATCGGCACCCTATGCTCAATTTTATCAGACTCTCCAGCGGGGAAACCCACCTCTGAAAAATATGCATGTTCCGGATTAAGTCTTCTTAGCTCTTCCTCCATCTCATCGAATTCGTCATCGCTCATCAATGGGGCATCGCTGCCGTAATAGGCCTTTCTGGCCTTCCTGAGTCGGGCGGCCAGATTGTCCGTATCGAATGGCACTGTACTATCTTGGGGCATTCATCCTCCGGTTCATCGTCTTTTCTCCTGTGGGAATCATGCAATCGGACAACTGCCTTCGCATCACACCTAACCCTTCCATCGGGAAGGATGAATCTGCCTGATATAGTGTAGTATATGCATAAATCCTGGATTTTGGCTACCTGTGTTTTCGGTGCCGTTCCATGACAAGCTCCATCCAAGGCGCTTAGGCTTCACAGGGAATTTCAAAGGTGGCCCACTTGAGGGGCCAAGTTTGAACTGAGGTATCTGGCCAGCTTGTGCACAGTCTAGTTTTCACTGGGAATATCGTGTTCCTCATCGCGAAAAATCTGATAGAGAGTGCGATCGCCATCTCCGGGAATGGGTGGAGCGGGCGAAGGTTCGAGCCGGCGCCAATAATCGGCGTCATCGAAGCTGATACCAGGATTCCAGGCTTCAATCACCGAATGGTGAATTTCCGTGGTTGGTTCGGGGGTGTACACCCCTGGGCTGCGCTGACGTGAACAGAAAAAACGGGCTATTGGATAGTTTCTGGCAGGTAGTTTGGAATACCCGGAGCCACGGGCGATTGCGCGATCGCGGACAAAGGCCGCGGCACTCCATGCAAGGGCGGTTCGACCGGCCAGGTCGCTTCGCCTGGATGGGTAATGCGACGCCAGTTTTTTTACGGCGTATAAATCCGAGAGCCAGGCGGCTATCATTAACGGATCTACCCCCTCCTCATCTTCAATCGGATTTGCGAATTTGGCGTCTAGTAACAGGTCTAAAACTAGACGATTTCCGGCAGCCAAGGAATAATAAAGGGGTGAAGATTCAAAGACGCCAGACTCATTGACGTCCTTCTGCGAATTCCTTCCTTCTTCCGGGGTGACTGGTGCCGGAGCAATTTCTTCATCTTCGAGGCTCCTCTCGACAGTCTCGGATTCTGTCACCGGGGCCGTGGTGCGCCGGGGCTCGAATGCATCCTGTTCCTCTAGGAGTTCCAATTCAGCCGCAAAGCTCTCAGGCAAAATGGCCGGAAATCTTGCATCGGGCTCGCCCCCGCCGGCATCGACGACATTCTTGCCCAATGCGTCAAGCAGGCGCCTAACGACAATCACATCGCCTCCGGCCGCTGCATAGCAAAGGGCATCCCTGCCCATCTCGTCTCTTTCGGAGGGGTTAGCTCCCCTTCTAAGCAGCAGGGTCACCGCACTTCGATTGCCATGCCAGGCGGCAACCATTAGAGGACTGACTCCCCTTGCATCGACAGCGCTCGGTGCGCCTCCCGCCCTGATACCCCGCTCCAAGAGCTCAAAATCGTGATTGCGGGCGGCGCGATGAAGAACCCATCTATCATCCCCAACCACTGCTTTGGCATCCCAGTCCGGAGAGTTGGCGAAGTCTCTCAGAAAGAAAAGATTGAGCCAAATCCGGTAATCAAGTTCAATCTCCACACCGGGCAGGTTCAACGGATTTGGCGCTTTGGAATTTAAACTGCTTAGGCGCGAGGCCTTAGCACCCTCCAAAATCAACAGGCGTGCCAAATCATAGTAGCGAAGATTAATTGCAAGCGAAAGAGCCGAAACCGGAGTTCCCCCATTTTCGATCAAATCACTGACAAAGTTCACATTCGCGCCGTACCTGAGTAAGATTACCACCAAATCATGGCGGTAGGCTCGCACAGCCATCATCAGTGGATTCAAGCCCTCCGAATCAACAAGATTCGGATTTGCGCCGGCCTCGCATAAAATCTCAATCAGTTCCACATGTCCCAAAAGAGTCGCAAAACCCAGGGCGGTTTGTCCATTTTCATGGGGTTCATCGGGATTGACACCCATTCCCAGCAAGGCCCGCACCTCGCTCATATCTCCCCTGGAAGCCGCCTCTGCCAGTATTCCCGATTCCGGAGCGAGAGCGACGTTATTTTGTAAACTGAGGCCAAGGAGGGCCAGGGCAAACAGACCCGCTCGTAAAAGGAGTTTCATAGTATAGTTATCGGCGCCCCCTCCTATTAAGCCGCTTCGGAATCAATTCCCCATGGACACGGCGCGGCAGTTTCTCAATCCAAAAAGAGCTTCTTGCAGCACCGTCAATCCCCCGAAGTTTTGGATCAATTTTTGTTTGTTAGTTCAGTGCAATCCCTAAATGCAAACCCGCCGCTCCCGCGATTACAAAAAAGTGCCAAATAAGATGAGCCCTCAGGATGCTCGTTATAACGTAGAAAAACACTCCCGTCGTATAAAAAAACCACCCGTCAGCATCCACCAAATTTGATTCAACGAAACGGCCGCCCTAAGATCCCTCCAGAAGAAGAGGATAAGCCAGCCCATAAACAAATAGGTGAAGAGGTGAAAGAACTCGAATCTGCCCCATAAAAAAACATTGAAAACAATATTAATCCCGCCAGCATCCAGATTATGATCAGAAGCAAGCGGCCTGGATTTCCCATTATCGAGGCGTATGGGGTATAGGTTCCGGCTATCAGCACGTAGATGGCATTGTGATCCATGAAGCGAAACACTCGCTTTGCCAGTGATTGAGGCAAACCATGATAAATAGCCGAGGTGGAAAACATCAGACACATGGAGAAGCCATAAACCAGAACAGACCAGAATTCCCGGTGTGATCCTGTCAGCTTGAAAGCCAATGGAATAAGAGCTCCCAAAGTCATTCCAAGCCCAAGAAAATGAATGAGTGAGCACAGAACATCCTCTGAACGGTCTATCTTTTCCGAAAAAGCAATTCGATTGTTGAACCACTTACCAAACTTTTTCATGCAATCGCGTATTGGAATCAACGATGGAGAATCCCGCAGTTTGCAGTCAAGAGGTTAAAAAGAAAGCGAGACGGCCACCACCAATTCCGCCGGTATTTGACAAAAGACTCTATATATTCTACCATAGCACGCCTATTCGCGGCAGTGGTGGAATCGGTAGACACGCCAGCTTGAGGGGCTGGTGACGGCAACGTTGTGGAGGTTCAAGTCCTCTCTGCCGCACTGGCAGTACGCCCGAGATTACTTTTTGGAACTTGAACATGAAGTTAACCACCGCGATAACTGCAATTACCGACGGTGGAGCGGAAGGACGGCCAGGAGGGTGCCCTGCCTGCTGTATACCGGCAGGCTGTATCTGGAATTCCTGAATTTGGCGTAGTCCGGATATGGAGAAAAACGCAGGATGAAATAAATTCCTGCAAAGCAAGCAGACTGAGTATCCATTTCTCTCTAGCGGATAACGACAAGTCGCCCCCTGTCCCTGCCGAATACTTCCGGCTCAAAGAGAAGGTTCGCAGAAGCGGGAGGAGTGGGATAAATCCCGGGAGTTGTGCACCGGAACAGGAAGGTTATTTCCCTCTGCCCGAAATAAAGGCTCGACCAGGAATATCGGATTTCATTGTTGTAGATTGCCTGGTTCGGCCTGATTGGAAACCTGTGGCCTCCCCATATGTATCCTTCCTCAAGATATTCGATTTTATCTCCGTACTCGGTTTCTCGCGTCCAGGTTTCGGACTGACTGCCGCCCTTGTTGAGATAGCTGGAGGAGACCGAGAAGCTGTGATCGACAATCTCGGCTCCCGAGGGAACCGGGACGGACAGATTTACATAGCTCCTGTTCTTGGATGTACTTAGTATAACCCGCATCCTGTATGTCTCCCCCAGTTCGAGAACGTCTCCCTCTATTAGATCCCCGTTTAGAGTTTCTATCTGGGGTGTAGAGCGACAAGCCCTCATCCCTTGCGGGAGCCACCTCATTGGGTAGGGCGTAATTGAGGGTGCTTGCATAGAACAGGGTTCCCCTTCCTTCCTTGCGGAACTGCAGACTGCTTAGTTCATTCTGATTGGCAATCGGAATAATCTGATCAAAGAGGCTGAAAGTAGTCTTTGCCGGGTTCTCCGAAAACCCGGAAAAGGAGTTCTCCATCAGGGTTATGTCTTTGAGAACCACCCTGCCCGCAAAGTCGGTCTTGCCCGGTTTCTCCTTCTTCAAAAGATCGTTCAACGCGATTGCCATCCAGAGGCGATCCTGGGAATTGAGCCAGTTTCTCGGGCCTTTCTGAACATCCAGGCTGAAGGTATATCGCCGAAGCATCTCAGGGTTTTCATCTGTCATCAGTCCAAGGCGAAGAAGATGCGACAGCTGCTGGTATCCCGAGTCAAAGTAGAACCTGGCCTCATAGGTGTCCCGGACATCGACGCCTCTGGTTCCAATTGATACGAAATCCCTCACCCTGTCATAAACCCTCTTCGCGTCTCTTTGCCGGCCCTCTAGCTGGTAGATCGCGCCGAGCAGGCCATAGTCGCTGATTCCAAGTTCATCTTCAAGGGCCATAAGCTCATCGGTTCTATCTCTGTTGAAACCGCCTCCAAGGGACATAACGTAGTGGCTGTAGAGCTGGTAGTAGAGGCTTGCTTTAGAATACTGTTGGGAAATATAATTTTCAGCCTCATCAAATTGGGCCCCCCGTTATGCAGCCTTTTCTGCTGGTTCAGAATTTGAAGCATATGAAGGGTTACAAGAGAGCAGTAAGGATCGCTGTATTCTGAGTAAATTTTCTCTGACGAGGTGATTCCCCCGTCCTTCATCTGGCGGTGGGAAGTGGTTTTCAGGAAGCTTCCAAGTTTCTTTTCGGCATCCCTCTCAAAGCCTCTGTCCATAAGGGCGCTAATCTCTGGAGCGACAATCCCCGGTATGGCGGCATAGAGGTAATCGAAGGTGAAATTGAAGTTTTTGTGAGCCGAAAGGGTTTTAAGCTGTTCCCGCAGGAAGGGCGCCTGAGTGGAATCCAGTGAGAATGTGATAGATCCGTATCCCTCTCCTATACTGGAAGGAATCAGAAGCCCCTCCTCGGTTACGGAATCCTCTTCTGGCACAATTCCCGTTGTGGTGAAGCTTTCCTTGATGATGGGAGCCTCCACTAGCATGGTATCCACGAGCTCTTCATTTAGAACCTCGCTCCTGATAGTAAAAACTATCTCTCCTTCACCGGCTGTTTTTCCTTCCAGAACAAAGGGAACCTCGTAGCTCTTTTTGGCTGCTACTGTAACGGTCTTTTCAACCGTTCCAGGTAGTCCAATGTGGTCTGATTGTATCTTTACAGTGACTTCATAATCCCGATTGTCGATGTTGGAGAGGACCACACCGGCGAAGCTGGTATCTCGAACCCTCATCTGACGGGGGAGGGCGGTTTTGACATTGATGGGATTTCTTACGTACAGCTCATCTTCCGAATAGCCGATTTTTTGACCCTTCAGGGCGACAACTGTCGATCGATAGGTGGTTAGCGTGTCGGGCCACTCGATGGGTATCCGAACCTCCCCGTCCTGGTTGGTAGTCAGGAAGGGCTCGAACACGGCCAGGGGAGTGAAATCCTCCCGCTTCTGCATTCCCATAGGGAGTGGGGCCTCATAGAATGAGTATTCTGAGGAGCGAAGCATATCCGATTCCGGACTGTCTTCATATTCTTCGATTGGGTTTGAAGCTTCATAGGTAACCGGAGTCATAAGAAGGCGTCTGGAATCGTATCCCTCCCCGTGCATATCGAAATTATCGGTGTCATAGAAGTATCTAACTGGATTGGGAATGTGGTAATCGACAATGTCGAATACCCCCCTGTCTATTGCTAGGTATGTTACCTCGGCATTGGAAACGGGCAGGCCATTGCTGGTGACGCGGACGGTAACCTCCCCCCTGTCGTCTGGGCGGTAGACAGTCCTGTCCGAGCTTACTTCTATATCCAACTCACGGGATCTAGTTGAGATCTTGATGGCCGCCGCTCCGAACAACCCCTTGGGTTTGCCAAAATCCGGATCGTGATAGGATGGCGGTTCCGCCGTTCTGGACATAACCCTGAGAGGGTGACATACATTACGGGCACCCACTCCTCTTTTACGGGAATTTCGATTATGGGATTTTCTGGACCGATATCGATTAGCCGCTCTTCCAGGATTCCCTCCCGTTCTATCGTCATCAGGTATCTGCCCCTTTCCAGCGGCGATTTCACAAGGATGCGAGCAATATCACCCGGGAAATAAAGCTCCTGCTCCACCTCGAGTGTGATATCTTCCATGTTCTCTCCGGCCCATCTAACCCAGGATCCTCCGCTGACATAGAAACTGATATCTGTAACTATTTCCCGCTCATCATCGTCCCGATCGGTGATTCTCAACCTGTAGCTGCCTGATTTTTCCGGAGTGTATCTGAACTCGGAATAGCCATTTCCCCACTTTGGCGTATCTCTCTGAAGAGTTTCCTCCACCCACTCATAGCGGGTGTTGACTTTGCTGCCAAAACCGCTCTGCTGCACGGCCTTGTGGGGACCCTTGATTAACTCGACTTCGCATTCCCCCGACTCGGCTCGAATCGACCCATCCAGATTCACCTTTGCAAGGCTGAAGAGCATCTCCCTGTCTATCGGAACGAATCTGGACCACCAAGCCTGTGTCCATATTGCTGCCGCTTCGGGCGCCTATGTACCAGGATGAGGGATGAACTATCACTGAGGTTGTGGCGCTGATGGACTGGCGGTCTATGTCCTCGACTGTGCCTTCGACAATATACCTGTAAGGCATTCCTTCAAGGCTGTGATCGGCAGTATCAATTTCCAAATTGGAGGTGCCCTGTGGGCTCAATCTACCCTCGCCCGAACTCAGGGTTTTCTCCCGCTCCCATCCCTTTGGACCGAATTTCCAGTATTTCCACCTCTCTCCATCGGGATGAAATCGGACGGGTTTTCTGGTCCAGAAATGGGGGAGCTCTCCTTCTGCAAGAGCTCCCCCCGCAAGGTAGCTTGCTTCTAATGGCACGGACACGTATCTCCCAGAAAAAATGGGCGGTCCGGTCTTCTAAGAAGCACCTGGAAGCCGAGCCGTCTAAAGTAAGCCACCTGGAATCTTTCATAACGTCTGGCATCCCCTCGCTCATAGCGAACTGTGTAGTATCCCGGTTCCATGTCTTCTGGAACCTCATAGGTGTCGAAGAATCCTCCGGATTCGCTAGTTTGGCCAGTCCATGAAGTCACTTCCTTCCTTTTCCAGCCTTCATGCTTGAGGATGGATATGGTGTGTGAACCGTAGTAGGGGGTGAAGTCGCCCAATCTCTGGTTCCAATCAATTCCCCTGAAAGTCAGAGTCTCTCCCGGGCGGAATATACCCCGGTCCGAAAAAAGAAAAATCCGAGGGATGTCCTCTTCGGCGTAATGAGGACGGGTGCCGTATATACCGAAGCGGCTAGCATGTTGGGTGTCGCGCACAGGCAGATCCACTCTGTCGCTGCCGGATTCCGCTGCCAGGGATATTTTATAATGATACTTTCATGCATTGTAGAATCCGCGGACAAATTCCCATGGTTCCAGCGCTATTTCAGCCAGCCCCTGGGCGTCGGTAACATCCTTCCTTCTGTAACCCATGCGGCCCCTGAGGATTACTCGCGCACCCTCGACAGGCTCTCCGGTTGATAGCCGGTTAACCCGGCCAAGAAACCTGTTGTAGGCATATCTTGTGGTCAGTCCGAGGTCTGTCACCTGAACGGTCATGGAACGTTTTTCTCGGCGTTTTCTGACTTCTCCCTCCCGGTTTCTGTATTTCTCGACAAAACGCCAGTTCAGTCTGACCTTCCCGAAGCCATCGGGATTCATGTAGGGCTTCAGGTCAACCAGTCTGTAATTGGCCTGATTTTTGACGGCATCTTCCAGCCCCGAATCCTGGCTGATTCCATTAATCTTGAAGGCTCCCCTAACGATGTTCTGAAATTCATAAATAACGGCAGGATCAAACTGCGCTTCCATGCCGTTTAGGCCGCTCCTGCCGGGGAAACGGGAGTAGCTGGCGGCAGGAGGAACCTCGATTTCAAGAATCCTGTCTTTGCCTAGGGGGCGTCCGTAGATGTCTTTCAGTTTTTCGCTGATGCTCACTCAGCTTGTATGTGGATCCATAATCCACCGGCAGGTTCGCCACACGGATGCTTGAACCGAAAGCCTTTACATGATCCGACATGTCCAATCCTTCGAACTCGACTAATATGCTCTTCTTTGCGGATTCCGGATCTACCGGATGGGAGAAATTCAAAAATACCGGATTCTTTAAGTCTTCATTATCTTTGGGGAAATTGTCATCGTCATAGTCATAATTCTTTAATCTGAAGGCTGTGATCGTACGGAATTTCAGCTCCTGATCTTCCTCTCGGGGACTTGATTCTGGATTGGCCCTTGCCCCGGCAAGCAGCCGCACAGAATACCTGCTCTCTGCGGGCAGATGTCCCTGCACCTCGAGGAGGACAGTTCTTTCCATGAAAGCCTTCCCCCGCAGCTTTGGCAGCGATGGGTGGTCTATCAAATTGCTGCGAATGACAATTACGTCTGTGATATCACCCTCTCCATCCGACTCGGGCATTTTTGGCCTTGACACGGTTAGGGGATAGACTTCTTTTCGTTTTGCAACCTGGATGTGCTCGCTGATGTTTTTCGGGTCGACAGTCTGATTGAATGTAACCAATATCTGCCTTGCCTTATCTGGGGGAATCTCTGTCTGTGCGTCATGGAGGCCTTCCCAGGGACCAAACGTCAGCGAAAGCATTTCCAAAAATTCGCTCAGGAATGCATATTCATAGTCCTCTCCCAGTTCCTTGCCGTGTATGGAGGTTGCCTTCTTGCTGATGCGAACGGAGTAGCTCCGGTTGCGATGCATCGGGCTGTCGGGTTCAAAACTTAGAATCTTTGTTCCGTACCATCTATATGTGCCGGGTACCCTTGGCGTAATAGTCATTATGGAACTCTTTCTAAGTGGCTCTCCCAACTTGCTGATTGGAACCATCGGCTGATTGAACTGAACGTAGATGGTGGGCTTTCTCATCTCTATGGGCAGCAATCCGCTTGGTCCATAGTCAACAATCTTAAGTGGCCCCGCCGTTTCTGAGGTTTTCATCGACAAGGCGTCGAAATCGTCTATATTGAAGTAGTTGGTTGTGATGGAGGAGAAATCCACACTGCCTTTCAGCAGCGATTTCTGCTCGGAAGACGTTCTCTTGTATAGTTCGCCAAGGGTATTTATATCCAATTGAGACATCCCCGCCAGATCTAGCAGTTCCGAATCGCTTAGAACGGGGCATCGGAGCCAGTATCCTGATCCTCTTGGGATACTAAAACCGAAGAGGGAGCATCATTTCCAGTGGCGAGCTTCTGGTCTTTCTTCTTTGTCAAGGTGCAGGCTGTGACAAGGGAAAGAGCAGCGAAAAACAAAGTGCCGGATTTCTTCATTTTGCCTCCTCCTGATTAGATATTTGACTAAGATGATAGATCTCTTCCTTTCAAAGATTCAATGGTATTCCTGCGCAATAAACAGGATGAAACTGTAAGTATGCCGTAAAATATAGTGGTACAAGTAGGAGAGGCTCAGAGGCATTTCCCCCCTAAGCGAATCATCCGGGAAACAGGACTGAGCGGTTTCTTCCGGACTCCTTGGCCTTATACAGTGCCTTATCTGCCTTTTTCAGCAGGGTCTCTGGCGAATTGGCATGCAAGGGACACTCGGCAATTCCGGCACTGGTGCTGACTTTCACGGGAGACCCCTGGTATTCATCGAGTATATTCATGGAACGAATACCCCCCACAGCAGACTCGCAGAGTCGCAGAGCTTCCTTCCCCCCTGTTCCTGGCAACACGAAAGCAAACTCGTCTCCCCCGTATCGTGCAAGAATATCACTCTTCCTGAAAATGGAATTAAACACCTCAACCGCTCCCAGTATCACCCGATCCCCAACGGCCTCGCCATACTTGGCATTGAGCTCGCCGAAATGATCCAAATCAAGAACAATCAGTGAGGAGAGTTCGTTATTCCGATTTGATTTTGAAACCACATCCTCCAGAGCTTCATCAAAGAATCGCCTGTTGTATAAACCGGTAAGATCATCCGTTACGGCGCGAATCCGCGCGCTTTCACCCCATTTCAGCATATCCGAAAGGAAGGAGCCCGTTTTCAGAAATCTGCTTGTAGCGGTATTGAGCATGTGCTGAATCACCTTGATAGATGCCCTAGGATGACGTTTCATCAGGGTTCTAAATCCCTTCCAGTCGAGCGAGAGCATATGGCAGAAATCAAGAGTCCTGCAAGTTGCCGAGCGGACGGTCTTTTCCAAGATGGACATCTCGCCGAAGAAACTGCCCTCGAGTATTCGTGAAACCTCCACCTCCTTGCCGTCGGCCGTTTTGATGGAAATCGAAACCGTGCCAGACAGAATAATGTACATCAGAAGTCCTACTTCGCCCTCTCGAAAAATCACCTTCCCCGCTGGCACTCTGTGTTCCTTCAGAAAGCGTCGAACCCTTCTTAGTTCACCTGAAGCCAAACTGGAAAAAATATCGAGCCTGTCGATTTTGCTATTTGTCATCTCAGACATCTTCCGGAAACAGGATAACAGAGCCTCCGCGCTGGCGTCCTTCTAACGGAAGCGAATGAACCGCCTCAATCAAGGCTGCGGCATCTTCACCATGAACGGGTGCAAGGCCCAATCCGAAGCTAAAAGTGAGCAATGCCACGTTGCCATTCAGCAGCTTGCTCAAATTCAAATTTTGCAAGGCATTCTTAATTTTTTTCGCAAGTTCGACTAAATCAGATCTATCGGCATCCGGCAGGATAACGGCATTCTCATTGCCCATGTAGCGAAAAAGCAGATCCCTGCTGGGGGCAATGGCATTCAACTCTTCTCCAATTCGCCGCAGAGTCTTGTCGCCTGTTTCATGACCGTATGTATCATTGATCTCCTTGAAGTTGTCGGGCTTGAACATCAGTAATCCGACCTGTTTCCCTTCACTTATTAGCCGTGTGAGAGTCTCTTCAAAGTAGGTTTTATTATTCAAGCCAGTTAGTTTGTCGACGTAAACCTGGCGCTTCAGTTCCTGTATCAGGGGAGAATTATCCTTAACCAGCGTATTAACTTCTCTGATTTTTGCCGAGATTTGTATCAGGAAGGCATATAGGAGGCGGGCGCTAACCCTGGGATGCAGCACCAAAACGTCCTCAAATCTATCATTCCCGCCAGGGAATTCGAGCAGGTAAACCTTTCCAATAGCAATCGCCGAAGCATTTCTCCTTTCCCCCGTGAACATATCCAATTCCCCGAAGCAATCGCCAGAAAGAAATCGGGCTATATCCGAGAAGCCTCCCCCCTCATTAAATCTTCTAATGACTATTTCGCCACTATCGATAACATAGAGCCTCTCGGGTGAATCGCCGGCATGGAAAAGCTCCTCTCCATCATGAAGTCGCGTGAAGTGGCTATAAGAAGCTATTGTGGCCAGGTCTTTGTCAGTGCAGGTTGAAAACAAGGCTGTCGATTTTAGAAGGGTGTTTGGCTTCATGGATATGAAGTATCATTATGTAAATAGCAGGCGATTTCAAGTGATTTCTCTTAGGCTTGTTTTTTTAGAGCTTTTACTTTATTGTGTCTAGCCAAGTGTTTCCTGTGCCGATCTCGCAGTTATAAGCTATAAGACGATTATTGAGGCCGCCTTGGAAAAACGCAGAGTAAACTGCCATAGCCTGAAAAAATTTGTTCGATTGGAAAATGGGAAGGAAAGAATCCCCGCAACCATGGTGGATGTTAGTTTCAGCGGAATGCGTATTATCGTCAATCAGCCAAGTGATTTCGACAAGGTTAAGCGCATATCGGTGGAACTACCGGGAGCTGGTGGAGAGGGAATCCCCTGTCTGATTAGACGCAACGTCAGGGACGAGGGCGACTGGGAATTCGGGTTAGAATTCGCTGGTGAAACAAATGCCCAAATGCTCCTGGTGAAACGCTGGATAGATAGCCTTGAAAAGCAAAAAAATCAAGAGGAGTCGTCATCTCTCTCATCCCGGCATGAACCCAGAACTCGCTGTGTAATTACGGACATCGAATGCACCAATAGAGAGCTGGTTATCCACTCGGCACAAAACATATCCACCAAGGGAATGCTGATGCGGGGCATTGGCAGTCTGAAGAGCAAAGACATACTCTCTTTGAAAATGAGACTCCCCGGTTCTTCCTGGCCAATATCCGTTGAGACGCGTGTTGTTTATATGATAGACAGCGGTTCGCGAAATCAATTCCAGGCCGGATTGTCCATAGTGAAAATCAGTGAAGCGGGACATGATAGAATTCAGCAATTCATAAGCGATACTTCACGCAATCTTGCCATGCTCGGATATCAAAAACGGATAATACAGGGAGAGCCGCCCGAAGAATTTCAGATAAGCGGAACCCGGGCAATAGCCATGTTTTACGATTTACAAAAGGAGACCTGCACAGTCAATCTGCTTGATGAAGAGAACCTGAGAATCCTCAAAACACGAATCGAAGAATTTAGAGGTATAATCTTCAAGGTAGCCTCTCCGCGAAACGTATCGAATCCGGCCTTCTTCTCCTTTACTCGCAATGGCGCATCCTATTTCTTTTCTGCCAGTCTCAAGGCCTGGAAAGATGGATACGGAGAATTTCAAATTCCGATTCGCATCTATCGCGGCGAGAAACGCGGGGAAAAGCGAAAAACCGGCAGAGGCAGAATCAAATTGAGAATTCCCTCCGTCAGAGAACCAGTACCCGTTCAAATTCTGGATTCGAGTCAAAAGGGCATGCAAGTGGAGGTATATGCGGAATCCTTATCGGGTGTGGTTCCAGTGATTGGCGGGGCATTGGAAATCGTGGTAGGAGGAGAATCTATGCCAGGCGAGATTCGACACGTTGTGGAACACCTTGGCGACATGGAAAACCGAATAGTCTATAGAATAGGTTTGGAAACCGGCATCAAACGCAAAATTCCAGATGTGATCACATATGAAGCAGACAATTGGATTAAGACCTGGCGTGGACCGACAAGATCTCTAAGGAATCAGAACCTGCTTCAACCTGAGCGTGTTTCGTACAGGGACCATCAGGGAAGAGAACTCGTTGCCCTGTTGCATGCCAGTAATACGAAGCAGCCTGCCATTGTCATAATAATTCCGCCCGCCTTTGGTAAAAAAAAGGAGACATTTGCAGCCCTTGCCCTTACCCTCCTCACCAGTTTTGCTGCTGCGGGTGAAAATGTCGCGGTGCTAAGATATGACGGAACAGATCGTCCCGGCGAGAGTGCTAATTCCAATCCCAATGTCCGGGCAGGTAATGAGATGATTGGATACCGAATCAATCAATCTTATACCGATTTGGAAGCCACCATTAATTGGGTTCACAATAACGAGAAAATTCGAGTGGATAAGACCATCCTGATAACCTTTGACATGGCCTCACTTGAAGCAAGACGCCTCCAGACATTTTCCGAGGATCTGCGGGCCGATCATTGGGTTTCGGTTATGGGTGTTGTCTCCGCTCAAAGCGCATTAAAAAATATGCTCTGTGGTCTGGATATAATAGCCAATCACCGGATGGGCATACCTATCGGTACAGTGAATCTACTTGGACAGCTAATCGATATGGACAGATTAGCCGCCGATATAACTCATCTGGGTTATGCCACAACCTCCGATGCACGGGAGGCCATGGCTCAAATCGAGTTACCCATAACCTGGATATGCGGGGCCTACGACAAATGGACTTCCCCGGAAGAAATACGGGATATCATGAGTGTTGCATCCCCCGGAGAACGCGAACTAATCGAAATTCCAAGTGCCCACAATCTACGGATTAGCGACAATGGAATGGCAAGCTTTCAGATTATATCCGATGCAATCCTTCGTCAATTGGCAGGTTTTTCAGGTCCCACGGTTATGCCCGATGAGTCCGAACTTACGGAACTTATAGCCAGAGAGCGGGGAAGAACAAAGGCAAAGGAAGTCCTGGATATTCCAAACTTCTGGAAATCTTACATGCTCGGCGAGCGTACCGACGGTAGAGGATACGACAGCTATGGCGAAATAGCCGAGTTTCAGGAATTTGTACAGCTGGAACTTGCCTTGCTCAAGCCCATGGTGAGCGAATCAATTGCGGATATGGGATGCGGCACGGGCCTTATAAGCCAGGCAATCCTCTTCGATCTGGGAACCAGGGATATCAATCTCGCTGGAACTAAATTCATCGGCATTGATCTAATACCGGAACTACTAGCAAGGGCCAAGGGAAAATACAACAAACTGAGCAGGGAAAATCCAAGATTGAAACAAGTTGAAGTGACATGGAAATCACTCGATCTCGAACCCTTCCCTCTCGCGGGGATTCGAAATGTACTAAAACAGCCTGGCGCTAAATCTGTTGAGCAGCTTAGAGGGAAAATACAGGGCATTGGCCACGAGTGCCTAGATAGACTTGGAGCCCTTGATGGAAAGCTCATGTCCGAGATTCTGGAGGGAAGAATAATAGATACCTCCACCAGGCAGGTTATAGAAAAAAGCATCGGATCAGACGAGGCGCTTTTTCTCGAAGATATCAATCGTGGCGCCAGATTCATAGAAGGCAAACTTACTCAGAAAGACCTGAAGATCGATCTCCGTCAGGGTCAGGGGCCCCTGAGCACTCAGCAGCTGCAAAATCTTAAAAGCTCAGATCTCGTCCTGCGGAAGTTGGATTTTGGTTCCTGGAAGCGCGATGGGAAACTCCCCCTGGAAGATGACAGCTTTGACGCAATATGCGGAAGCCTTCTTCTTCCCTACCTCTTCGCTCCCGCCGAGGCGGTAAAAGAATTCGCCCGAATGTTAAAACCAGGTGGGCGCATCCTGCTTTCCACAATGAAACCGGATTACGACATCTTCGGCATTTTCGGCAATCATGCCAGGTTCCAAAGCGGGAAGAATCACGAAGAAAACCCGGGAGCAATACTCAACGTGGTGGGTGAAGCAGCAAGGCTTCTCTCACTCGAGGAAGACGGCTGGTTTCGATTTCTCAGCGAAAAGGAACTTGTTAGCATGATGAAAGAGGCCGGTTTTATCAACATCCGGATTGAGCAGGGCCTTGGCGCCCCTCCCCAGGCAATAATTGCAACCGGAGAAAAGAAATTGATCCGGCATCAGGGCACCTAGCACGCTATGAAAACCAAAAGCGGGCATTATCTTTGGTGTCATCTTTCCTGCTCTCGCTATTATAGCGGCAAATGAGTCTCTGCCTTGGTTTTCTCGATTACGAAGATCTGGAATCATCTCCAGCCAACCTGAGATATCTCGATACTTCGGAAAAAGAAATTTTTAATCGCCTCGCCACTAAATTCCTCAAGAGCCAGTTTCTGGCCGGAAGAATTCTGGCCAAGTCCCTACTGTCCACTAGGCTGGATATTTCGCCTCACAGAGTCAGAATCGAGATTCATCCAGGCGGGCGTCCGATTAGCACAGCGGAAATACAATTCAGCATCTCCCATTCAAACGGACTTGCCGCATGCGCCACCGGCCGGAAGCTTCTTGGCCTGGATTTAGAACGCAGGCTGCAAAGAAGGCACTACATATCGATTGCTGAAGACTTCTTCCATGAATCAGAATTCGCCCAAATAAAACGCAAGAGCGGCTTTGGAGCCCTGCAACTCTTTTATGAGTATTGGACTATCAAGGAAGCCTACATAAAGGCCAGGAATATGTCTGTCTGGGATCTCAGGATGGTACCTCCTGCCAAGATGGACGATAATCCAGAAATCATCCGCGGCAATCTGAGTGTCGAATCATCCTCCACTGATTTCGAACCCCCGCAAATAGAAGCGATATTCTACACGTTATCCAATAAATACATCCTTGCAATAGCGTCCTCGCCGGCTCCCCGCGAGATCACAATCGCTCCAGACTTCCCACTTCCAAAAGATCTCAGTCTCGGTGAGGCCAAAAACTGCACATTTAACGCCTCCTAAGTCCAAGATTCGCGATTCTCCGTTGAAATCGTCTCAAAGACAGGTTCAAGCCGCAAGCAGGCAGATTAACCCATTGAGCATCCAAGATTCTATTCACCTTAAACCATGCATTGCCTTTACCAGGTTGGATTTATGCTCATCGACATAAGTTTTGAGCCGTTCAAACGACTCCTTCGATTCGGAATCGGCTCCTGCTAATTCAATTATCCCTTCAATTCGCCTATACCATAGGTAATGCTTCCACACGGGTCCAACCAATGGCAATTTGCGAAGCCTGAAATCCAACTCGTGGTCCAGTTCAATATGGTTCCCGCTTCCAGTGATAAATTGAACTTCACCATCATCGCCTATCGATAATACCAAACGACGAAACCCCACCGCCATGGCATCATCCGATCTAAATCCCTTCAATTGGACATCCAACCACCCCAGCCTCAACTCCCAGCCCTCTGCCCTCCTAGCACGGCGGAAATCGACAATTTCCTTACGAATTTGCCTTGTTCTCTCGATGTCGTTCTTGAACCAAAGTAAATTCGAACGCCACAGTTTAAGCTGACTCTCGTACTTTTCAAGCAAGCCGGCGCGGCCGACAAAGCGATCGGTATCCGACAGCAGCACCCACACATCCGCAAATCTCTCTCCCATTCGGGCTCGAAAACTATCAAACACTTAACTATCCCGGTATTATCCATTATAATTGCAAAAATATATGTCCCATTTACCCATACTGGTTATTGCCGATGTCCACGGCAATCTAGAAGCGCTTGAAGCAGTATTGGACGAGGCCAACGGAAGCTTCGAAGAACTCTGGGTGCTCGGTGACATAGCCGGGTACGGTCCCGATCCGAAACCCTGCCTGGAACTTCTTCGCAGTTATAACGCCATAATGATAGCCGGCAATCACGATTTCGCCGCCTGCGGAAAACTCGGCATCGGCAACTTCAACTTCGAGGCAAGGAAGGCGATAGAAATCCATATGTCCATCCTATCTGAAAAGTCCAAGAACCTTCTCCGAAACCTGCCGGAAACCATGGTAAGACGTTCGGTAACATTGGCTCACGGCAATCCGGGAAATCCGATTTGGGGTTATGTGATAGACAATGCCTCGGCCGAACGGGTCCTGCTAGCAGCCAAAACCCCCCTCACCCTAATCGGCCATACACATATCCCCGCTCTGTGGAACCTTAGCCCGAGGATAGGCGTGCAGAGGCTAAGAGTTGAGTATGAGAGAGAATTCAACTATTCGGGCACTCCCCATCTGGCAAATCCGGGAAGCGTTGGACAATCAAGAGATGGCACAGCCACCGCCCGCTACATGATACTACAGCCCGAATCGAGAACAATCACTTTCAAAAGCTGCTTGTGGAACCGCGAAACGACAAGAGAAAAAATGCTAAAGCACAGCTACCCGAGATCCCTGATCAACCGAATGGCTCCAAAATAGCAATTGCGGCTTCCTCTAGCTCCGGGATTGACCTGCTCTTTCCCGGGCTCTCACCTTGAAAAACCTGATAATGCTTGCAAAAAATGATCGCCTTCAATTACTATCGATATAAAAGGAGGAATGCCATGCAAAAGAAAAATCGCATTGTCATTGCGGCAATCGTACTAATAGTAGTCATGCCGTTTGCGCTCATAGCAGAAGGCTCCGGAGAAATAGTTGTTCTCCACACAAATGATTTCCACGGTCATCCACTCAAATTTTTCCACTATCCAGCTCCCGATGTAGGTGGCTTACCAGCCATAGCGACCCTCGTTGAGGAGGTACGCGCCGAACACCCAAACGTACTGGTGCTGGATGCCGGCGATTTGAATATGGGCCGTCCCGAATCCAATTTCTTCGATGCCGAACCTGATATAATCGGATATAATTACATAGGATATGATGCCCTGATACTGGGCAATCACGAATTCGACAAGCCCCTGACAGTTCTGGAAAAACAGCGGGAGTGGGCTGATTTTCCCTTTCTTTCCGCCAATGTCAAATACGCCGATGGTACGCTGCTTGTGGAACCCTACATCATTAAAACCCTTGACGGTATTCGCGTTGGAATCTTTGGTTTAACCACAACCGAAACTCCCACCATCACCCCGCCAAGCGTAACCGGCGATCTAATATTCGAAGACGAAGTTGAAGCCGCAAAGCGCATCGTTGCCGAGTTGGAACCGAAAGTCGACATAATCATTGCTGTGGGGCACCTTGGCCTCTATGATGATGCCAATCTCGGCTCCCGCAGAGTGGTTTCCATGGTGGACGGAATTGATCTATTCATCGACGGCCACAGCAGCGAGAGAATGGAAGAGGCAGTCTGGGTAAATGGAACCCCGATCGTACAAGCCTGGGAGTGGGGAATGTATGTGGGCAAGGCGACATTGAAAGTGGATGGGGGCAAGATTACCGATTTTGACTGGGAGGCTATTCCAGTAAACCTCAAAAAGGCAGAAAAAGATGCCGATGGGAATACTGTTTACACGTATATCGACAAGGAGTATGCTGAGGATCCCGTCCTACTGTCCATGCTCACCCCCTTCGCAGACCAAGTAGGAGAAGAACTCGAGAAAGTGATAGGCGAGTCGACCGCACTTTTTAGCAACACTGAGGTTCGAAAAGTCGAAACGGCGCTGGGAGATCTGGTTTCCGATGCCATGCTTTGGCAAACCGAACTCCATGAACCCGATTTTGCCATACAAAACGGTGGTGGAATTCGCGCGGATCTGCCTGAAGGCTTAATCAACAAAGAACTGATCTACGAGATACTTCCCTTCGATAACTCAGTGGTAATAGTGGAGATGACAGGCGCTGAAGTGCAGGAAATGTTCGATTTCATTCCCACCATCCCCAGAGGCAAGGGTGGATTCCCGCAGGTTTCGAAAGGCGTGCAATTTACCGTGGACTTCATCTCCGGCGAAAGCCGAGACATCAGCATCAACGGCGAGCCAATCGATCCAAACAGAACGTACAGAGTGGCTACTAACTCGTTCATGGCCGATGGCGGCGACAGTTATGTCATGATGAAAAACGGCTACCAATACGATACCTCATTATTCCAGCGGGATGCATTAATCGATTACATAGAGCACCTGGGCGGTGTAATAACACCCAAACTCGAGGGGCGCATCACCGTAATAGAATAAAGGAACCGGGGACGGCAGAAGCCGTCCCTTCCCTCACTTCAACGATGCAAGCAGCCTGAGCATAAGTGAAATAAATCCCTTTCTATCCAAATCAACGGCCACCTTCGCGTTTGCTCTGTTCTTGCTTATGCCGTTCACATCCACAACAGTCTTTCCTCGTGTTAAACCGGCGCTGGTTTCCACAGCGACATGATATTCCCTGTAAGTTGCCAAATCCTTCTTAATCACGCAGGCCATTGCAAAGGGATCGTGCAGCGCGATTTCAGCAGACTTCCTGCCGCGATAAAATTCAGCATACCCCCTCAGCATTTCATGACAGAGCCTCGGAATCTCTCCTTCCATATCCCGCAGCTCAGCCATTTCCGCCTTGCCAATGAAGGCCCGATTGGTAACATCGAGCGGATACATTGTAATCGGGATACCCGATTGAAAAACAACAGCCGCGGCATGAGGATCGGCGAAAATATTGAATTCCGCGGCGAGAGTAGCATTACCAAAGCCCACTGCCCCGCCCATCAGGATAATGCTTCTGATGCTCTGCCCCAAATCCGGAAAAGCCAACAAGGCCCCGGCAATATTTGTGAGCGGACCTATAGCAACAATATCCAAATTGTTTTTGTTGACTTCTAGCGTCTCTCGAATAAGGTCAATCGCCAATCGGGAATCTTCCCTGAAATTGGTTTCAGGAAGGCATACGCCCCCCAGTCCATTTGCGCCATGAACACGGGTCCCTTCTTTTCGGGTATGAACCAGGGGCTTTGCAGCACCTCTGCATACCGGAATCTTTTTGCCGCAAAGACTCACCAGGGAGAGGGCATTGGCGCTCACCTGCGCCACATTCACATTCCCCGCGACGGTCGTTATACCAAGAACTTCGAGCTCATCGGAAGCCAGAGCCATAAAAATCGCCAGAGCGTCATCAATGCCTGGATCGCAGTCGATAATGATTTTTCGTTTACTCGCCAATTAGCATTTCCTCAAAACCTACCATCCGCTTTCCGGACCACCTAATCCAGTGTTTCCAAAGCCGCCACGAGCAAGTCAACAAAGGTCTTCCTGTCCACATCCAATAGAATCCTGACATTAGCCCTGGGGTTCGGGGAGTCAACCAGCTTCACTACAGTCGCTCCATTCGAATAAACGCCGTTGCACTCAATCTGCACCCAAGCCCCCTTCTCCTGAAAAATTTCTGGATTAGTCAGTGCGACAACAGCACAAAGATCGTGAAGCGGCGCCCCGGGAAAACCAGCTTTATCATGCACCTTGCAAAAATAATCGAGCAGCTCGGCAACCAATGGGGCACTATGGCCATCGATTGCGCGAATTCTCTCGATATCCGAAGCGGTGACAAGTGCCCTATGAGTAACCTCGAGCGGGCTCATGATTATAGGCAGACCCGAAGAAAACACCACATGCGCTGCCTCGGGATCCACCAAAATGTTGAACTCGGCAGATGGACTCCAATTACCGCCGGTAAGCGCTCCACCCATTAGGCTAATTTGCTCTATCTTTGATTTCAAATCGGGGCGAAGCAAGAGCAGAAGCCCAACATTGCTAAGGGCGCCCGTAGCCACTATGGTTAGCGGTCTCTCGCTCTCTTCCAAAATCTTAACCATCATGGGGAATGCCGGTAATTTCGCCTCGGGGATAGATACAACTGGAAGTACCGGGCCATCCAATCCACTCTCACCGTGTATAGCTTCCGCTGTGATTAAGCTCCTAAAGAGTGGCTTCGCCGCCCCCCTGGCTACCGGTGCCTTTGCTCCCAAGAAGCTTATAATCCTTCTCGCGTTAAGGGTGGTTTTCTCGACAGTCTGATTTCCCGCCACCGTGCTAATCAATTTGATATCGATTTCCTCTCGCGCGTGGGCGAAAAAAAGGGCGACAGCATCGTCGTGCCCGGGGTCGCAATCCATAATTACTGGAATTTGATTCAGGCTCACAAAGCCTTTCCCCTACCCCCAGTCTTGGTTCGAATTCTGCGAATCCTTCTGGTTTTCTGTATCGTATAAATAACGAGCCCCACAACCGTGGCGATGTACGGCAGCATGCTAACGAATTCATATGGAATCTTGAGCAATTGCAGGGAACTGGAAAGGGCGTCGAAAAAACCAAAAAGCAAGGACGAGAGCATTGAGCCAAGCGGTGTAGCGCCTCCCATGGACTCTGCGGCCAAGGCGATATACCCTCTTCCTGCCGTCATATCTCTGCTAAACCAGGAAACATATCCCATGGCCATATAGGCCCCTCCAAAACCGGCCATAATTCCGCTAATTATCAATGCTATGTACCTGGTTTTGATAACACTTATACCGACCGAATCGACAGCGTTTTCATTTTCCCCCACCGCCCTGATTCGAAGCCCAAGTGGAGTCCTATAAAGAAGAAACCAAACCAAAAAAACCGAAATAAAGGCAAAATAGGTAAGAATATTGTGGCCGGACAGAATAGGCCCCAGTACCGGAATATTCTCGAGAATCGGAATATAGATTTTGGGAAGCAGCTTGGAAGCCAGGGATGTGGAAATTCCCTTGTCTCCGGTTAGCAGGTATAGCACAAACACCGTACCCCCCGATGCGATAAGGTTTATCGCAATACCGGCCAGAATAATATCGGCCTTTAGTTTCAGAGAAATATATCCCAGACTGAAGGCCACAAGACCCCCAATGAGCAGGGCCGCAAACAGTCCCAAGAAGGCGCTGCCGCTGATTGCCGAGAAAATAACCCCCGTTAAAGCCGAGATTAGCATTATCCCCTCGAGCGCAATGTTGATTACGCCGGCCCTGTCCGAAATTAAAGCGCCAAGAGCGGCGAATAGAATGGGGGTGGAAACCCGAAGCACGGAATAGGCGAAAGACGAATCCAAAATAACGTCGAGAACAGCATTCATGATATCGCCTCACGAACTACCATCTTGTGCCTTTGCTTTGAAAGGAAGCTTGAGGCTGCAATCAGTATTATGATTATCCCCTGGATAATCGCCACAAACTCGTTGGGCATATCGGTGGATCGAGACATAATGTCCGAGCCAATTCTCATATATGCCAGAAACAAGGCGGCTAATGGCACATAGAATGGATTGTTATGAGCAAGGATTGCCACAATAATTCCCGTCCAGCCATAACCCGGCATAGTCTGCCACTCAAAACGTCGATACATTCCCAGCAACTCGATGGAGCCGCCTATACCGGCAAGAAATCCACCCAGTAGCTGACTCATTACGATGGTCCAACCCGTATTTATTCCCGAATAACGAGCGAACTCGATATTCGCGCCAAGAATGCGTATTCTGTATCCCCAACGAGTTCTGTATGTAAACACACCCATCACAAGAACTGTGATAATCGCTATCAATAGTCCTGTGTGTATTCTGGTTTTAGGAACAATCCTGGCTAGCTTTGCGGACTGGACAAAGGGAAAGGAAACCATCGCCCCCGCGGTTACGTCGCGCAGCAGATAGTTGATCAGATACAGTCCCAGAAAAAAAGCGATGTAATTGAACATCAAGGAGGAAACCAGTTCCGAGCTACCCCATTTAACCTTTAAAACACCTGGAATTCCGCAAAAGAAGGATCCGATAATTCCTCCCCAAATAACTGCCACCATCGGGTGCAAGATTGGAGGCAAATCCCAATTCACCGCGATAAACGCCGCGCCGATGGCGCCGAAAAAGAAGGCTCCAACAGCACCTAGGTTAAACTGTGAAGCGCTGAACATCACGGCAACCGCCAATCCTGTGAAGAGCAGAGGCACCATCATTTCCACCAGGTTTCCGAAGTGCCGGAGACTATCTAGGGGGCCCGTGAGGAAGAGCTTTATCGCCAAACCAGGCATATCGCTCACCAAAATGATAATAAGCAGCGACAACAGGACAGCGATAATAATCACTACCCCGGTGCGATAGAACTCGAAGCGTCGCTGCAGTTTAATCACGCAGGGCCCCCGCAGTCTCGTCCGCATTTTGGGTTTTCACACCCAGCATATACTGCCCTAATTCCTCTTCATCAAGGTTGGAAGCGTTCTCAATGAACGCGTTAATCCTGCCGTCATACATTACAAGAAAACTGTCGGAGAGCTCCATCACCTCATTCAGATCGGCCGATACTAGAAGCACCGCCGCCCCGCTGTCACGCAATTCTACCAGACGCTTCCTGATGAACTCGGTTGCACCAACATCAATACCCCGGGTGGGCTGATTTGCCACAATTAATTTGGGATTATCCGAGAATTCCCGTGCAACAATAACCTTCTGTATATTCCCGCCCGACATGCGTCCTACTTCCTGCTCCGGTGAAGTACAAAGAATCCGATACTCCTTCACCAGTTCCATCGAAGCATTCCGAACGGCGTCCATATCCATCAGAAAGAATAGCCGGTTGAATTCCTGGTGGTCGTGCTTATAGGATAGTAGGTTCATCAGAACACTCAAAGCTGGGGCACAGCCATAGCTCATACGATCCTCAGGGATATTAGAACACCCTAGATTACGAATTTTCTTAATGCTCAGTTGCTTTATATCTCTTCCGTCAATCAGGATGCTGCCCTCCCCGTAACTTCCAAAACCAGTTATGGCTTCCACCAATTCTCGCTGTCCATTGCCCTCGACACCAGCTACCCCCAGAATCTCGCCGCGTCGTAGAGAAAACGAAACATTGTCTACCACTTTTTTGTTAAAACTGTTGACAACGGTGAGCCTGCTAACTTCCAATACAGGTTCCCCGGGTTGCGCCGCATCCTTCTCCACCTGCAATATCACATCGCGTCCAACCATAATCCGGGAAATATCCTGCTCGGTTACATCCTCCACATCAAAAACTCCCCGGCTTTCTCCCGCCCTCATTACCGTAACGCGATTACAAAGCGTCTTTATCTCCGCTAACTTGTGAGAGATAAATATGATTGTATTCCCCCCATCTCTTAGCTGTCTAAGCTCATTGAAAAGCTCAACCATTTCCTGAGGAGTCAGCACGGCGGTCGGTTCATCCAGAATCAGTATTTTCGCGCCTCGATGCAGTGTCTTTAGGATCTCGACTTTTTGCTTGAGACCCACCGGCAAATCACGAACAGTCGCGCCAGGATCCACCATGAGATTGTACTTCTTGGAAAGTTCCCGGGTGATACGGTCTCCCCTGGCTTTATCGAAGATAAAACCCCGGCGTGGTTCCAGTCCAAGTACCAAATTTTCCGATACGGTTAGCGATGGCACCAGCATGAAATGCTGATGCACCATCCCTATTCCATGCGAAATGGCCACATGGGGATTATCTATCTTGATTTCCCTACCGTTGAAAAGAATCTTCCCCGCATCCGGTTGATTCAAACCAAAGAGAATCTGCATCAAGGTGGTTTTTCCCGCTCCGTTCTCTCCCACCAAACCATGGATTTCTCCCGCCCTGACAGAAAAGCTCACACCCTTGTTGGCCACTATCCCATTGGGATAAACCTTGGTGATATCCTCCATGCTGAGGACGGCATCGCCTGTCATACCTGCTATGGGCTTATCGAAACGCGCAATTCATTTAGTTCCGCCGTATCCATGCCAAAGGCCGTGCCTACCTCAATCTCCCCACTTCGAATCTTTGCCTCAATTTCATCAACTATCGCGCGTATTTCCTCCGGAACAATATCCATGTAGAATTCATTTCTCGCAATCCCGACACCCCCTTCGGCAAATCCTAGCGTCTCCGCACTACCATATGGTGCCGTGCCCTCTATATGCATATCTATCGCCCTGAGAAGCGACTTATCCACCCGCTTCAAGACACTGGTGGCCACCAGATCCGCAGTCGCCCTGTCTTTCTCCGCAAAAAGTTCAGCCTGGTCGGAATCCACGCCAATGGCATAGCGACTCATGTCTTTGGCGGCGTCAAACTGACCCAAACCTGCCTGGGCCGCAACATTGAAACCAATGTCCACACCCTGGTTGTACTGGGCCAGGGCCATCTCCTTGCCCTTGGCACTGTCCTCAAACGAGCCAATATAGGATATAGCTACCTTGGTATCAGAATCGATATAGCGAGCCCCCTCCGCATAACCCACCAGGAAATCATTGATAACCGGGATATCCATTCCACCCAGAAAACCGATAAGCTTCTCGGGATTTGTAAGCGGCAAATTCGATTTTGTGAGCGCCGCCGCCATCGCACCCGCAACAAAAGAGGCCTCGTTTTGGCTATAAAGAATTGAGTAAACATTCTCCAAACCGAGTGAATAATCTACCTGCGTATCGTAAATAATGAACTTCCTGTCAGGATTATCCTTCGCCACCTCCTGCAGCATTTCCGTCATCTGCCAGGTGCCCACAATAATGATATCCCAGTCCTGGTCTGTCATATCCAAGAGAGTTGGTTCCCAGTTTGTTTGATCGTGAGTCATCTCGATCGTCTTGGTGAACACCCTATTTCCGTATTTTGTCTTAATCAAATCCATGCCGGCCGCGGATGAATCAAAGAATGACTTATCCCCCAGGATCCCATTAACCAGATTTACAATCTTCAGAGACCCATCATCCTCCGTCTCCGCCTTATTCTTGCAGCCAGAGAAAATCATCGCCACAGATATCAGAGCGAGAATCAGAACAGTAAGATACTTGTTCATAAACCTCTCCTTGTCAAAAAATCAATCTGGATTAGGATTGTAAACTACAAAGTCTTTTTGTTGAAGTTAACTCCTTACATCATTTAGCTGCCCTTTTCTCCTTGCCACGTGAGCGCTTCAAGCGGTTTCTGGTTGGAAAACCCCTAATCTCTCATATACGGTCATAACATATCTGGCGGCGGATGACAGAAGAGCTCTCCATATGCTATCCTGAAAAAAACTGCTTGCACCGCAAATAACAGTTTCCCCAGGAGTCATTTATGAATCGGAATACAAGCTCAATCAACAACGATGAAATCGTCAACAAGGTTAGATCGGCAATCGAACATCGGGCTACATGGATGGGCCTAATGTGCCTCGAAGCCGAGAAGAGCGGCGCGGATTGGGAGGATATAGCCAGGAAGGCTATAAGCCAAACCGGTCAGTTGCGGGGTGAGGCCATTCTCGAATCCTTGGGGGGGGCAAACGATATACCGGCATTTGCCAGAGAATTCCTGCCCGAGTTGAGTAAGAAACTCTTTGAGATGAAAATTACCGGGCTCAGCGAGGATAAGCTCGAAATCGAATTCAATTACTGCCCCCTCGTTAGCGCCTGGCGAAAGCTCAACATTGATGAAGAAAAAATCAAGGTGCTCTGTGATATTGCAATGGATGGCGATCGGGGGATTGCCAGGCAAGTAGGTCTCGATTTTACCCTCGGTGGAACCATTGCCAAGGGCAACAGATGCTGCGAAGTACTCTTTTGCAAACCACGGACTTGACACCCCGGTAACTTAGAAATTCTGGTACTTGCAAGGGATGAAAATGATACATATTGATTCCAAAGAAAGACGGGTTGTTGTGACCGGACTTGGGACCGTAAATCCCATAGGAAACACTGTGCAGGAGTATTGGGCGAATCTGAAGCAGGGGCGCTCGGGTATCCGTTTGATTGAGAATACTAGGCTTCACGACTATCATATCCGGTTCGGCGGGGAAGTGGATTATCCCGAGAATATTCAAAACTACTTCAAGCAACCCAAGATGATTAAGCGACTCGATCGATACATCGTTATGGCCCACATTGCGGGAATTCAGGCGCTTAGAGATTCCGGACTTGAGGCCAGAAACCTAAGCGAGCGCTGTGGCGCCATTATCGGTTCAGGCGCGGGGGGAGTCCTTGCTCACCAAAACGCCACCAACCTGATTTACGAAAACAGGATGAATGAAGTTCCACCCTTCTATATTGTTAGCTGCATACCAAGCACCGGAACTTCCTTTTTCGCAAAAGAAGCGGGCATACTGGGTCCTAGTTTTTCGGTATGTTCGGCCTGCTCTACCAGCAATCATGCATTTGGTCAGGCTTATTCGTTTATCAAAACAGGACTGGCAGATGTTATGTTTGCCGGAGGTTCGGAGTCGGCGATAAACGAGATGGGCTTGGCCGCCTTTGGAAATATTGCGGCCCTATCGGACAGAAACGAGAATCCGGAAAAGGCTAGTCGTCCCTTTGATGCGGATAGAGACGGTTTCGTTCTGGGAGAAGGGGCGGGTGTGCTATGCCTGGAGGAACTGGAGCATGCCGAAAGCAGGGAGGCGCATATATACGCCGAAATTGTGAGTTTTGGATTTACCAGCGATGCTCACGATTTAGTCGCTCCCCATCCGGAGGCAGAGGGCGCGGTCCGCGCAATCAGGACTGCAATGGACATGGCTGAACTCGAAGCGGAAGATATTGATTTAGTTAACGCGCATGGTACCTCCACGCCAATTGGAGATAGAATCGAAGGCATCGCCATAAATATCGCCTTGGGGGAGCACGGTAGCCGGGTTCCGGTTCACAGTACAAAGTCCATGACTGGTCATCTGCTTGGCGGCGCGAGCGCAGTAGAGGCGATCGCCGCTATTATGGCGTTCGAGGAAAATATAATTCACCCAACCGCCAATCACGATCGCTTAGATCCGGAAATAAATCTGAACGTCATTACAGCCCCAACCAACGCATCTTCGGTTAATCACATTCTTTCGAACGCGTTCGGTTTCGGGGGTTTGAACGCAGTGTTGATTTTGAAACGATATCGGAGCATGCTATAGGAAAACCACTTCAAGTAGGGCCACCGCCGCTACCTCGCCGCGGAGCGTCACCTGACCTAGAATTTTTCCCAGATATGCATCGTGCTCAACCAGCCTCGCCAAAATTACCATATCGTCGCCAGGACGCAGTTCCGACCGAAAATAAGCGCCGCAAATTCGCGTGGCGCGAACATCAGGGGAGCTTGCACCATCGTCAATCAGGTAGGTGTTTCTCCCAACAAAGTGATGTAGGCAAAGGCCCAACTGTCCAATCGTTTCAACCTGAAGGCTACCGGGGAATACCGGAAAGTCCGGGAAATGACCCTTGAAGAATGATGAATCAGGAATAAGACGCTTCTGTCCAGCCAGGGTGGCATTCTCTAAATCAAGGGCAAACAGTCTGTCCAAGAACAAAAATGGATCGCGATGGGGAATAAGCTTCTCAATGTCGGTCCCTCCATAGTCAAACTGGAAGGGGAGGGTATCTGGTTCTGCCAGCACCTTCCTTCGATACAGCCTGAGCAGAGTCGACTCGTCAACCACTATTTGAAGCCCCTGACTATAACATCCTCTACTATCGAAAGGGCCTCGTCCATTTCGCTCTTGCGTAGCTGGGAGGACACCGAAATGCGAAATCGCCTGGAATGAGCGGGAACCGCTGGGAAGTCCACCGGCTGCAGAAACAAGCCCCTCTTCTGCATTGATTCGGCATAACCCATGAGTTTTTCGCCCGAATGTCCGATGATAATCGGTATCACCTGGGACTCGCTTCTGCCGAGGTTTAGCCCCATAATCTCCAGTTTACTTTTTATATAGTCTACATTTGCCCATAGCGCGTCCTTGAGGGAGGTATCTCTGGTAGCCACCTCCAGGGCCTTCATTAGCCCGCCGATGACAGCGGGCGAGGGAGCGCATGAGAAGTTCCATGGCGATGAATAGCCTTTCAGATATCGTATCAGGGGTTTTGCGGCACAGACAAAACCGCCTACGCCGCCAAAGGACTTGCTGAATGTTCCAAAGGATATCCCGACGCGATCCTCCACACCGAAATGCTCGGCAACCCCTCGTCCGTTTTTTCCAAATATCAACGTGGAGTGAGCCTCGTCAACATACGAACCAGCCCCGTAATTTTCGCATAGATCGAGTATCTCTGCCAGCTTGGGAAGGTCGCCGTCCATTGAATAGACTCCCTCCACCATCACCAGGGTTCTCCCACCCCTGGCTTTTTCAAGCATCATTTCCAGATTTTTCATATCGTTATGCGCAAAAAAGAGCATTTTGGCCCCAGAGAGGCTTCCCCCGTCAATCAGGCTCTTATGGCATTTCTCATCTAGGACAAGATAGTCACCCTTACGCATTATTCCCTGAACCGCGCCAACGTTGGCTCCCAAACCGCTTGAATAAAGAATGCAATCTTCCTTCCGTTTGAATTTGGCAAGGCGCCGGGCAAATTCGGTGTGAATATCAAAAGTTCCTGAAAGCAGTGGCGCACCGGAAGAACCTAACCCATATCTGTCCAAGGCGGCCTTTGTCGCGGCGATTACCTCTGGATGTGTCGATAAGCCCAGGTAGTTATATGAAGTAAGATTTATCATCCTCCGTTCTTTGCCATCCAAATTGCTGCGAATTCGCGTCGATACTCCAGGGGCCTCCAGGAGTTCCTGCTCGAAGAAACTGAAGCTTCTCCGAACAACCGGATGGGTTATCCACCTGTCAAAATCGAGAGGCGGTCCAAGTACATCGGGATTATCGTTATAAAAGAAATCAGCCAGGCTGAAATTCAGGATGTTCTCACCCACACTTACTTAGCTATGTATTCCATGAATTTATCAGCCAGATCATCAATATTCTGAATTTCGGCCAATTCAGCGCGAGGCACCTTGATACTGAGTTCCCTCATCGAGCAGGAAACCACCTCAATAATGTCCAGACTATTCGCGCCATAGTCTTTCATTGATTTCTGAGGATCAATGCTCTCCGCATCTACATCATCTAAATTATCTTCAATAATTCCTTTTATTGTCTCAACTACTTCGGATCTAGTCATCCCATCTTCTCCACGTTTACAAATAATGAAACCTTACTCGTCTGAGTTCTTTTTGTTCCTCATATTAATACAATCCATCATGGCGTTGTCAACGAACGGAAGACCCAAATCAACCTCTATAATCTGTCCATTCATCGCGTCCATCAGTCCACTGCAGAGGGCCAGAACAACCTTACCACAATCTTCGGTATTAAGCAAATCAGATTCATCCAGGCCCTTGAATTCCTTGAGCCAACTGAAATAATCATCTCCGAATATAGCATTGAATGAAGCGGTTCGCACCGTGCCGAACCTTACAGAATTGACACGGCAGCCTTCCTGATATAAATGCACCGCCAAATAGCGAGTAAGGCATTCCAGCAACGCCTTTGATGCCGCCACATAGTCATAACCCCGATAGTAGTGATCCGGGCCATTGGATGAAACTCCGACTACATAGCTAGGATACCTTCCAAAACCTTCCTTTACACGCTTTGTATAATCGATTATCGGCCATGAACTGTAATCAAAGGTTTTGTACAGTGATTTCTTGCGGTAATCATCCAGGGTTTCGGCCTTGAACCCAAAACTCACATTGCTGACAAAGATATCAATACCGGCCACTGAGTTTTTCAAGGTATCTATCAAGGAAATCGTATCTTCCTCTCGAGAAACGTCGGCCTCAAAGAGCATTGGTTTAAGGGCGTCGCGATTCTTAAAAAGTTCCAGAATCTCCTCTTCCTTGGAAGTTCCCCATTTAAAGGTTAAAACTGTCTGAGTCCCAGCGGCGCCTAATTCAAGAGCGCTAGCCAATCCGATACCGCTTGTTCCACCGGTAATCAACGCTGTTTTGCCGGATAGATCAATCTGCTTCATCACAATTCCTACTTTGCATAGGAGTCTCTTATATTTTTCAGGGTTTCCGGGTAACCGAAACTTATTCGATGCATCATATCTTCTTGCATACGTGCTTCAATCAGCAATTTCTTTTTCTTGGCGCTCAAGGTATGTTTTAGGAGTCGAACGGCCTTCGGATTCTTATCGGCGATTTGCCTGGCAATATCTCTGGCAACCGGCAAAACTCTGAGCTTCGTCACTATGTGATTGATATTCGTGCCCATCCGCTCCAATTCGCTCACCCTGAAACGCTTGGCCGAAAACATCATCTCCGAGGCGACATAAGGCCCCACCAGTTCGGAGAGCAAGGTAGTCATGCCCATTCCCGGAGTGAATCCCATGGACATGAAAACCGCCCCAAGACGGCTTTCTCGTGCGGCAATGACAATGTCACAGCAGATGGCCATGGCAAGTCCACCCCCCAGAGCATGTCCCTCAACCGCGGCAATAACCGGAAACTCAAGGCTTAGAAGACGCTCGGAGAGAACAATATCCCTCACTATAACCTTGCCCTTCGTGAGAGCTATCAATGTATTCTCATCGGCTCCAGCGCAAAACACATCGAATAAGCCTTGCAGCACCATCACTTTTATAGAATCTTTGAAAGTTTCCAATTCGTTCATGGTATCGAGAAAATTCTCTACAAAGTCCTTGGAGAAGGTGTTTTTGCCAATCTCGTCATTCATCTTCATCCAGGCAATTCCATTGTCGTCAATTCTCAGTTTGATTACTCCGCGCATACTCCTCCCCGCTCCCCGGAATCGGTTAATGCTCTGGTAGGTTTGAAGCTCCTAAACCAATCAGGCGTATTTCCCTGCAAAAAGATATGAATGGAGTCTCGAATTCGTGGATTAGATGCAATTTGCACAAGCCGCCTAACCGCAATTTGCCCACGTTCGGCCAGGGGTAAATCCTGGATATCGGCAACGAAGGCCTTGTACTGCGGCGTGGCGGTGGGTGAAATACGAGACAGCCTCTTCCCTATCCTTCGAACGGCTCCTTCCATTTCTATCTTGGGATACACTTCCTCAACCAAACCCAGCGTCAAGGCATCACGTGCCTTGACAGCTGCAGCGGTTTGAACCAGATAAGCGGCCCGTTTGAGGGAAATACGACGCGTAAGAAGATATGGTATAACATTGGCCGGTATCAAACCCCAATAAGCCTCGCTCAACTCAAAAACAACCTCTTCAGATGCAATCACGATATCACAGGCCGAAGCCAGGCCCACTCCACCGGCCTTAGCCGAGCCTTCCAGAATCGCAAGAGTGGTTTTTGGACAGTCGTTCAGCGCCAGGAGCAAGGCCGCATATGATGCAGCTCCCCTTTCAAAGGCTCCTCCATCCGAATTGGCAAGATAGGCTTCCAAATCCATCCCATGGCAGAAATGCTCACCCCGGGAGCGCAGAAGTATGAAGCGGACATCCGGATTGTCAACATACATCTCAACCGCGTTTATCAGGGAATCGAGCAGATTGGGCGTCAATCGGTTTCCCCCGTCGCCATCGTCCATCACTATAACCCCCGCCCCCGAGACAACAAAAGTTTCCAATGTCGCGGCCGCTAACTCCACATATAGGTCCTTACGTAGTTTTTCACACCTTCTAAGGTGAGGAGACCTCTGCCCCTGTAGGCAGATTTCCACAGACCCTCGGGGAAGCTATGATCGGGACTGAAATCAGACAGTCCCGCAACCTGGTTTCGAGAGCATTCAATGCTCTCATACTCTTCTACCGAGGCACTCCTGCGAGCATCAAGGCTATTTCGAATATCCATTTTTCTCATCTCGGCCTGGGCGCCTTCACACAACTTCGCGCTCCAAAACTCGCCTATGGCGCCCGAACCATAGGCATAGAATCCCATTCTGTCTCCGGCCTTCAGTTCCAAATCACCGGAAAGCAGGCCAGCTATACCCACAAGATTGCTCGAACCATAGGTGGATCCCAGACGACGTGTGAATTGCAGGGTTGGTACAACCCGCCTCTCAAAATCCTTTATAACCTCAGCCTTTTTTCGCGGCGCATTTATATTGCAGAGCGTGCGATGTGCCTGAAAGGCAATGCCCGGAAATGGTGTATGATAGGAGAGCCATTGGTGATCCCTATCAAAATCAGTCTCTCCCCCGGCCTTGATTACATAGTCCTCCCAGGCGCCCTCTAAAGCGTCCATATAGGCATAGAGACTCACCTCGTTGTTCCCCACTTCCGTCGTCGCGCTGGGTCGGAACGTATCATAAATATCCGCTGTCCAGGTGCCCTTCCTTTTGGGCTCAAATTCCAGCAATTTCGGGGCATCGCTTAGCAGCACCGCAGCAGCGGCTCCACCCAGAACAAATTCTTCCTTGGCTTTCAGGTGCTCTCGTGAAAAATCAGATGAAATAACAAGCGCCTTGCGACCATTGTTAAATCCGGAAGCCAGCCAATTTACGGCGGCATCCACCGCTGCGATGCCGCTGTAGCAGGCGTGTTTTGTCTCGTAGTTCCTGATATTGGTCGGCAAACCAAGCGCGCCTGCTATGTTCGTGCTAACAGGTTTGCCAAAGTCAATCGAGCTCTCGGTGCCGACAATCAGCATACCGATGCTTTCGGAATCTGTATTCTCCACTATCGGTTTGGCCGCGTTTGCTCCCATGGTAACCACGTCCTCCCATAGTGGATTAAGCGAACGGGTATTGATTAGAAAATCCCTTACAACCCTTTGAGGATCCCTTCCCCTGGCCTCAGCCAGTTTTCTCTGATCCAGGCTCATACTACAGCCATATATATTCAGGCTTTCTATTCCTATTCTCATTTGTGCTTCTTCACTTCAAGGCACATAGGAGAGTCCCCCGGTAACCCTTATTATCTCGCCATTGATAAAGCCGGCTTTCTCAGTAGTGAGATAATGCACCGCGTCCGCTATTTCGTCTGCCCTGCCAATTCTCCCCATCGGACAGTATTCCAGCCAAACAGACCTAAGCCTCTCTGAGAGCTGTTTATCCGTTAACTCGGTTTCCACCAGGCCAACGGTTACCACATTGCAAGTGATGCCCTTGAGTCCGTACTCGCGAGCCACAGTTTTCGAAAGGGCCACCAGCCCGCCTTTGCTCGCGGCATAGCCTGCCTGTCCACTGGCCCCATCCTCCGCCAGGGACGAAATATTTATAATACGCCCAAACCTGTTTCCAACCATGTGCATTATGAACTGTCTAATAAGATAGAAGGGTCCAGAGAGATTGGTGCGAATCACCGAATCCCATTGTCCATCGGTCATAAAGGCAATCGCGTTATTACAGTTAATAGCGGCATTGTTAACAAGAATTGAGATATTGCCGAAAGATCCCAGTATGTTGTTGGAAACATTCTCCACCTGCTCCGCATATCCCTGATCCATGAGATGAGCCTCAATCTGAAGATTGGGATCGATTTTCCTGGCTAATCTTAGGGTTTCATCCGCCGCCTTCTGATTACCGGCATAGGTAAAGGCGCAGTTATAACCCTCGCGCACCATCTTTAGCACAATGGCACGACCAATCCCCCGCGAACCACCAGTTACAAGCGCATTCATTTTGAGGCCTCATATCGTTTGATCAAAGAACAGCTATTGATTCCGCCGAAACCGAAGGAATTTTTTAGCATCAAATCAATCTGAAAATCACAGGGCTCGAGTACCACATCCAGATCAATTTCCGGATCGAGCCTCTGGATGTTGATTGTGGGGTGTAATTCGCCGTGCTTCATCTGCAGGAGGCCCCCAACTGTTTCCACGAGGGGAGAGGCCCAACAGGTATGGCCAAGCATCGACTTCGGGGCGTTTATTTTCAGATTTTTGGCCTTCTCACCGAACACATTCCTTATCGCTCTTATTTCCTGCAAGTCGCCGGTTGGAGTGCCGGTTGCATGACAGTTCACATAATTAATTTCGCCAGGTTTCACACCGCTCTCTCTTAAAAGCTCAAGCATCACTCTTTCCTGGTCTTCCACGCCGGGCATGGGGAGGTGATTCGCATTGGCGCCAGCGCCAACGCCAAGAATCTCGCCATAAATATGGACTCCCCTATCAAGAGCGCTATCCAAGCTCTCCAAAACAAGGGTGGCCGCTCCGTGAGAATACAGAAAACCGCACCTGTCGACATCAAAGGGCCGGGAAGCTTCCTCGGGTCTATCCTGATACTCAGGTTTAATTACCACCGCGTTAATGATTGTAGATGCCAGAATATCGGCAGGTGAGACATCAAAGGGGGGCCCGCAAACCACCGAACGCGTACATTCACCGCTCATAATGTCTCGAAAGCCGTCGCGGAGGGCTAAATTCCCACTTGCACAGGCTCCCCCCAGCGTGAAACTCGGTCCCTTTAGTTCAAGCGCTTCGGCAATAATGCCGGGGATATTCGAATCAATGGCATCAACTCCGGCCATGGCTTCTATATACTCCGGTTCAGCAAAGTACTGCTTGATCAACTCAAAAATATAGTTTGAATTGAGATTGTGTCCGGCCACCAAGACACTGGTTCTATACGGATCGCTGTCCCCAATCGCCAGATCCGCATCCACCCAGGCAGCCAACGCCGTCAGTATTCCAATTCTCGCCGAGAAAGTTGTGCGCCGAAAAAGCTTCCTTATAGACTTATACCGATCGGCGCCCAAGGCACCCTTGAAACGTGCCAAGACAGAGATGGCATCATAATCTCCCATGTCGCCGCCAATTTTGCATTCCACCTTAGAAAGATCAATCGAAGTCCATCTTTTCATGCCAGATTTTCCGGACATCAGATTTTTGTAATAACCCTCGAGCGTATCGCCAAGTGGATTCACTGTACCCATGCCGGTTATTACAACCCGTCTGCTCATATGTATGTCCTAACCAATTAGCTTGTTAATTGATTCAAGAGTACCCGCGGCCTCACATTTCAAACCATTCCGTAATGATTTCCACAATCCGCCCAGAACAGCTCCCGGACCGGTTTCAAGAACACGCCGGGGAGACAATTCCATGATTCCAAGCTCCGAGGCAACCCATTGAACCGGTGAAATCAACTGGTCAAGACAATACTTCTTCGCACTCTCCCCACTCTTTAGCGTTTTCCCTGTAACGTTAACAAAAATCGAAATAGCCGGATCGGAAAAGGGGGTATTCGTTATATGTTCAGAGAATTCTTCCTTCGCGGCGGCCATCAGTGGAGAATGAAAGGGACCTGATACCTTCAAACGCACAATCCTGATGGCTCCCACCTCATTCAACCTCTCCTCGGCAATCGACATGGCCCTGTTAGTACCCGCAAGCACCACCTGGCTTGGACTGCTATGATTAGCGACATAGATTGATTCGATGTCCATAATGGCATTTTTAACGCTATCGATTTCCAAGCCAATCACTGCCATCATGCCCGGAGAACCCTCGGCGGAGTCCAGGGCGCGGCTCGCCCTCTCCATTGCCTCTCCCCGTAGCTGTACTAACGAGAATAAATCGCCTCTTTCGATAACTCCCGCCTGGCAAAGTGCTGAATACTCGCCCAGACTGAAGCCGGCACAGATATCCGGAACGATTCCATACTCCGCGAGAATTCTCGATGACGCCAAATTCACCAGGGTAACGGCAATCTGCGTATTCTCCGTGCATCTTAGCTCCTCCTCGGAGCCCTTAAACAGAAGTTTCGCAAAGTCCCTGCCGCTATTATCCGACGCCTCTTCAAAAAGCAGCCTCACTTCCTTGCTGTGTTCATAAAGATCGTAACCCATACCCGGATACTGGGAGCCTTGTCCGGGGAAAAGATAACAAGTCATATTTCCTCACTTTGCAAGTCTCGAACACACATCATCATAAATGGATGCCCCGCGTAATTCTCTTAGTATCGCAACCCACGTTCCCCGGCACTCCAGCTTCCCTTATGAATTGGCCAGTTCCGGCGGGTAATCCCTTAGCGATAGGGCCTGCAAATCAGTCCTGCCTAGGAGGGGCGGTTCCAGAAGTGCCTCGGGCCTCTCGATTAGGTCCTTTAACAGAATTATAGCCCGTCCACTATATATTCCGTCACAGATTCTATCATCAAAGGCAAACACAACCTTTACAACATCTCTCTGCCTCATTTCCCCATTTGAATCGGGCCGCCACTCTCGTCTAACAATTCCAAGCGAGATAAAAATCCCGCAGGTGCCAAAATCGTAAAGGTGATGGTATGGCGCCTCCACGCCTACGCTTCCAACGTTTGTTATACAAACAGAGCCATGGAATGGCGAGCCTTTCATCAGAAATTTGGGCATCATATTCCATAAATCGGTTTTCCGAATCAGCCAAAACAAAAAACGAATAACAAATCGCGGAAATTTCAATAGAAGCACATTTAAATCCTCACTCTCATTACCTGCTCCTCTGGTTGCCTCCCTTAGGCGTTCTTTGAACGCATCACCTATGTCCCCAAGGGCTGTAAATGGCGAATAATCCCCCAAAATCCATATTTCCTCCGCATCCTCGGTTAGTTTTTTTTTCGCAACGAAATTGATACCAATGTAATTGCGCTGCCACATGCGGTAACCGATGGTAAAACGGTTTAACTTTGGCTTAAGTGCAAGCGTTCGTATTGCTGCGGTAACAAAAAGCTGAAAAAAAGTGATCTTGGTCTTGTTTTCCGCTGCTTGCTGCCTGTTGAACTTACGCAGAAAGAACAGGGTATCGGTAATGTCGATTTCATGTTCTGAAAAAATAGTTCCGCCAATCCGCGACGGCATTATATAGGGCGTAATTCTGCTAAGCGCCGAAATATTTTTGAGGTAGGTGCCATCAGTACGTTTTTTTAGCATTCAATAAATATACGCTGAAAAGGAACAACCTGGAAGACGACGGCAGAATCAAAATTTAAACATACCGCATCTCTAGCATGATATAGTAAAATAGGAGTAATGATGTCAACGAAAGTAAAATTAGCCCTGCTAACCGGTGGATCTAGCGGCATAGGGCTTGCCGTGGCAGCAAAGTTGGTAAGCGGTGGCGCCTCGGTGATCCTCGTTGCGCGCAGAGAAGAACTACTGGCCAAGGCAAAGGCGGAGCTTGAGCGAATGACGGTGCAAAATGGGATTGAGGTGCGGATTCACATTCTACCGCTGGATGTTTCCGACGCAAACGCAGTCAATAGGATGATATCCCCCCTTATCGACAAAATCGGAACTCCGGATTTGTGCTACATAGGCGCGGGTATTGCCTATCCCAATCATTTCGAAAAGATATCCCTGGAAATTTTCCGGCAGACCATGGATGTGAACGTTGGCGGCGCCTGGAATGTGCTTAGAACTGTGGTTCCGCGGATGAAGAGAAACGGAGGGGGAACTATAGCAATCGTATCGTCATTGGCCGGACTTGTGGGCACCTACGGATACAGCGCGTATGCGACCTCCAAATTTGCCCTCGTCGGCCTCTCGCAGTGCCTGCGCAATGAACTCAAACCAGATGGCATTGACGTGAAAGTGCTCTGTCCCCAGGATACCGACACTCCTCAACTCGCTGCCGAAGACGAAACGAAGCCGGATGAAACTAGGAGAATTAGTGGAAATGCTGCTATAATGAGCCCACAAGCCGTTGCAAAAGCACTCGTAGAGGCTCTCGGAAGCAAAAAATTCTTAATCATCCCAGGGAAAATGGGCAAGATAGGCTGGTTTGTATACAGACTCTTCCCAAGGCTAGTATACAGTATGTTTGATAGGGACGTTAGATATGTCAGAAAGCGGAAAGCCGCGTCCTAGTCACTGCTTTTTCGTTTTCTCTAGTTTTTTGAGCTCTCTGTGAGCGGAATCGAGCTTTTTCACAAGCTTCTGGATTGACTCCTCGGCTATTATCCCCGGTGTTTTTTTCTCGACTTTGTAAATCTCCTCGCCGAGGGTGGCCATTTGCTCGCGAATTTTCCGTTTCAAGTTGTAAACATCCAGCTTCCTCTGCCCCTCTGCAGATAGCTCGGTGGCCTTTTTCGCAACGATGTCCGCTCCATCCTTGATTTCTTTTGCGATATTGGTTCCAAACTTTTTCCAATCCGGCACGATAATTCCCCCTACTATCAATTACACCTATCCCAAATATAGACACCTTAGGCTATTTAGGCAAGATAATTCAACCAATACGCCCCGCCGGGTCTTCAGCCGTCAATATGGCATTCTCATATCTGTTTCCTAGGGATTGTTCGATTCGAAAAGCCCGTCTATCGCATTTTTTGCCTCGACAAAACGATCGTTGTAGTCGCCACTGACAACCCGATAGCTAATTCCGTACCCCTTGAGCATCTTCTTAAGATGCGCATTATTCCTTCTTCTTGTTTCTTCGGCGCCGGCGGAGCGTATGCCGTCGCTAACCCACTCCAAATCGGGTTCCAAGTACAGCCAGAGATCGAACCTTTGCCGTTTGATAATCTGATCGATCAGACTGCTGCGTTGCCCGAAGTACATTTCCAGATAATACTGCGTTACAATCGCCTCACTATCGATTAGCAGGAGCTTGTTGCAACTCAAGGCCAATCTTTCGATTAGCAAAGAATGCTCCATCGCAAGCTGATCGAAGTGCTCTTCGGTTAGTTGATTACTATATCGGTAAGAATAATCCCTGCCAACCTCCCGGACATAGGGCGTATTATAGAACTTGCTGAGTTTTTCGGTGAGCGTGGTTTTGCCCACGCTTTCTGTGCCCACCAGGGCTATTCGCTTAACAAAGAATGCCTGCACTGTCTTGGGAAGCAACCACCAATAGTCGTACAGGTTTTGCCGAATTTCAGCAGCCGAATGAGCCGCAACTGCATCTCTCCGAACATCGATAACAATGTGTTTGGCCTCGGGGTAATACTTGTCGAAGAGTTCATCATACTCATGCTCCGAGCTAAAAACATGGGAGATGGGTTTTCCGATGGCCTTCTTTACGGCCTTTGTGCCGTCGTCCCAATCATCCGATTTCCCCCAGTTTTCCACATTGATATGGAGTATCCGTATATTCTCCAGTTGGCTCAAACATTCACCAATCCAACTCAGTCTTACCTCTGCCGGCATAGGGCGTACGCCGTCTCTTTTGCAAACTCTGTCGTCCTCGTCACTGGAATTGACAACTACATAGAGATTCTCCACATGATTGCTCGCCTCGATAATTGCAAAAATATGTCCACGATGAAACGGGAGAAAGCGCCCTCCGATAAAGCCAACCGTTCCTTTGATATGTTCCAAGGTCTGCAGCATAAACTCCCTCTTTGATACACAATCTGGACGCCTTAATTTATCATGCAGCCGGAACATAAGCAAACTGAATCCGCGGCAGGCATGCTGCTGGGATTTGAACGATCAGAATCTGAAACTTCACCATCATTAGTGAAAATTCGTCTTCCAGGTGATCTTTCACATCGGGATGTTTACTGCTATGTTCTATCCATGGCAGGAAGACCGCTGATACTACTTGCAAACGACGATGGCATCGATTCCCCCGGCTTGGTGGCCGCCGCCGAAGCGCTGCTTCCAACTGCCGATATTCTTGCGGTTGCTCCCAAATCACACCAATCAGCGGCTGGGCGAGCGCTGCAGGGGCCTCCAGAGGCCGTCTTTGAACCGCGCACTCTCGATGCCGCGGGTGCGAAACTTAAGGCCTGGTGTCTTGACGCCTCGCCTGCAATCACGGTTCGTCATGCGCTTCAATGCCTTTGTGCCGAGCGATGGCCGGATGTAATGGTATCCGGAATCAACTACGGTGAAAATCTGGGCACCAATGTCAGCGCCTCGGGAACTGTTGGAGCGGCGATAGAGGCCGCAATTTGTGACATCAAGGCGTTGGCGGTTTCCTTCGAGGTTCCACCTGAATTCCACTACAGCTGTGGAAATGTTGATTGGAGAGGAGCCAAGGAGGTGTTGGAGCGTGTGGTGAGGCAATTAACAGTTTCCATCTGGCCCGAGGATGTGGACATTGTCAAGGTGGATATACCGGAGTCGGCCAATAAGAATACCCCCTGGCGGGCATGCAGGCAGTCTCGCGAACCTGGTTGGTGGGGTTTTGTGCCTGATGCGAGATACAACACTCCGGTGGGTGAGACCATTGGGAAAAAAGGTCCTCGTTCGGGTAAGTCCGGGAAGCCATATGATGACTTGACTGCTTTTCGTCAGAGGAGGGAGGTTGCTATCACGCCTCTGAGCCTGGATATGTCGTCCAGAGTTAATTTGGAGGAAATTCGCGGGCTGTTCTAATCAGTCGTCGGTCTTCACTTCCCCGGGGGGAAAGTGAGGGAGACTGGTGCGGCGCCGGACAATTGCAAGGGCCTCTTTTGCAAGCCTCTCCACCTCGTTCCATTTCTCGTCGTTCAGGAGTTTCGGACTTACCAGCCAGCTTCCGCCGCATGCGAGTACCGCCGGGTGGGCTAGCCAACGAGCCAGGTTGCCGGCGTCGATACCTCCGGTGGGGACAAAGCAAACATCGGAATATGGGGCGTGCAAGGCGTCGAGCCTCGCTGGGCCGCCGGATGCTTCGGCGGGGAAGAATTTAAGAGCGCCAAGTCCCTTTGAGACGGCCATCTCGATGCCGAGAGTCGAGTCCACACCGGGAAGGATGGGAATTTGCCGGTTTATGGCCCAGTCCACCACAGTCTCGTTGAATCCGGGGCTCACCAGGTAACCGGCGCCCGAATCCAGCGCCGCCCTGGCCTGATTGAGCGTTCGTACAGTCCCGGCTCCCACCAAGAGGTCTCCCCTTTTTGACATTTTCCTTATAGTTTTAAGCGCCTCGGAAGTACGAAAAGTCACTTCAACTATGGGAAGCCCCCCGCCAATAAGCGCCTCCGCAAGCTCATCGGCGCTCTTGGCATCTCCAAGAGTAGCAACGGGAATAACTCCGTAAGCAGCAATTCTTGCCAAAAAGGCCTCGTACAACAACATCCTCCAATCAGTTATAGGGCCGAGGCATCGGCTAAGAGTTTCTTCTCTCTTGCAGCCAGGCCAAATATCGCGCGGGGTGGTCGGCACCAGTTTACCAGGCGTCGTCACGTCCGGGGGTAGCGGAGGCAGCAGAAATGATTCAAACCATGTCCGAGTTCCGTCTTACCCTTAAGATTGCGAAAATACCTCGCTTATTCTAAACTACCATCCAAGGTGAAGCAAACAATCATATACACGTTAACTGACGAGGCTCCTATGCTTGCAACCCATGCCCTGCTTCCGATTATACAGGCCTTTTGCCGCGCGGCCGGAATAGAAATTGAGACAAGAGACATATCTCTCGCCTCAAGAATCCTCGCAGCTTTCCCCGAATGCCTCACCAAAGAACAAAGAATTCCCGCCGCGTTAAACAGCCTCGCGAAACTGGTTAAAAAACCTGAGGCCAACATAATAAAGCTGCCAAACATCAGCGCCTCTGTACCCCAAATCCGGCAGGCGGTAGAAGAGCTCCGGGGAAAAAACTACCTTGTTCCTCCATATATTGAAAATCCGGGGAATGAAAAAGAAAAGTTGATTCGGGCAAAATATGACAGAATCAAGGGCAGCGCCGTAAATCCGGTTCTCCGAGAGGGTAATTCCGACAGACGCCCCCCGCCCGTTTTTAAATGCTATGCCAGAGAGCATCCCCATCCAATGGGCCCCTGGTCTCCCACATCAAAAACCCACGTAGCCAGTATGTCCCGCGGAGATTTCTACAACAACGAAAAATCCCTTACTGCGGCACATGAAACAACCTTTCGCATCGACTTCGTTCCCGACGAGGGTAAAATCATCCGTCTCCGCACTCCCGCACCCATTGAAGAGGGTGAAATAGTTGATTCAGCGGTGATGAGTTGCCGGATTCTCAGGGAGTACTTAGAACGGGAAATGACTGATGCAAAGTCAAAGGGTCTGCTGCTCTCACTGCACCTAAAAGCAACCATGATGAAGGTTTCCGATCCTGTGATATTCGGCCATGCGGTATCGGTTTATTTCAAATCCCTCTTCGAAAAACATCGGTCCACCTTCGAAAAACTCGGTATATGTCCTGAAGATGGACTGGGCCGGCTCGAAAATAAACTCGTTCAACTGCAAGCCAGACAAAGAGAAGAGATTCTGGCCGACCTTGAAGCCGTTTACAGAAATCGCCCCCCCCTCGCGATGGTGAATCCCGAAAAGGGTATAACAAACCTCCATGTGCCAAGCGATGTAATCATAGATGCCTCCATGCCTGCCTTAATCCGCAGCTCGGGAAGGATGTACGCCGGGGATGGCAGACTCAGCGATACCAAGGCGCTGGTGCCCGATAGCAGCTATGCCCCTATATTCCAGTGCGTCATCGATTTCTGCCGTAGAAATGGCGCCTTTAATCCGTCCACCATGGGGAGCGTATCCAACGTCGGCCTGATGGCGCAAAAAGCCGAGGAGTACGGCTCCCACGATAAAACCTTCATAGCTCCTGCTGCAGGGCTAATCCGAGCCGTCGATTCGGACGGAAGAGGCTTTCTGGAACAAAGAGTAGAAGAAGGCGACATTTTCAGAATGTGTCAAACTAAGGACGCGGCTATTAGGGATTGGGTAAACCTCGCGGTTTCCAGGGCCAAGAAAACAAAAACTCCAACTGTTTTCTGGCTGGATAGAGAAAGACCCCATGACGCACAGCTGATAGCCAAGGTTAATCGCTATATGCAGGGCGATGGGGGGCCTGATATCAAGATAGCCAGGCCGACTGAAGCGTGTCAGATGACATTGGAGCGCGCCGCCGAGGGAAAAGATACCATATCGGCTACCGGGAACGTACTGCGGGATTACCTCACCGATCTTTTCCCTATACTCGAACTCGGCACAAGCTCCAAGATGCTGTCGATAGTGCCGTTAATGAATGGCGGCGCTATGTTTGAAACCGGGGCTGGGGGCTCCGCGCCGAAGCATGTCCAGCAGCTCCAAGCCGAAAACCATCTGCGCTGGGACTCATGCGGCGAATACCTTGCACTGGCCGCCTCCCTTCAACATTTGGCAGACACATCGGATAAACCCAAGGCCGAGATACTGGCAGGAACCCTCGACGCCGCCATCGGCAGACTCCTGGAAAATCGGAAAACTCCCTCGCGAAAATGCGGCGAACTTGATAACCGGGACAGCACCTACTACCTGGCCGCCTACTGGTCGCAGGCGCTCGCGGAGCAGAACGAAGACATAGAATTGAAAACGAAATTTCTCGGTCCCGCCCGCGATCTATTCGAAAACGAACGAAAAATCATCGGGGAACTCACACAGGTTCAGGGTAGGCCCGTCAACCTGGGCGGTTACTACCTGCCGGACCCGGGCGTCCTGGAAGCCATAATGCAACCGAGTCCCACTTTGAACAGAATAATCGATTCCATCGGCAGATGATGGGCGAGAATAATCCCAACACCCATTCCACCGGTAGAGCCGTAGGTTCAGAAACACGGGACCTTGGCGCCGCCACGGGTAAGGTTGCCCGGGTTGATTCTATTCCTTGGCGGCTCTGGTGCAGGAGAGCAAGTAAAATAAGACAAAATTTCGTTTTTTTGACTGAGAAGTGGAAATTTTGAGGCCAAGATGCCGAGAAAAAAAGGCAAATCTGTAAGGTGCTTCTTAAGTTGACCCTGTTTTAAACAGAATCCCGGAACGCGGTCTTAGGAAGGGAAGATTCTTGCTATTTCTTATTCTCTAATTCATCTGCGATCCGGTATCTTTTTTCGGCTTCCCTGTGCAACTTTGCCCTTTCATCTCCCGTCTTGGTCTCGGCCAAGCGTGCTAATACAAATCCCCAAAGACGATAGGACTCATGATCGTCTTTTTTGATATCTATAGCCTGCAGATACAATTCTTCCTTTTCAGCTCCTGTCTTGGCCCAGGCCAATTGCACCAACGTAGCCCCCCAGTTACCATAGGCCTCATACATTTCAGAATCTAATTCCACGGAAGATTTATACTCTTCTACCGCTTTCTCCAGCTCATTCAATACGCTAAACTCAACTCCTCTAACAAAATGCTTCAAAGCTTCTCTTCTAACTATTGCCTTATACTTCTCCAATTCCCTTTCTACATCTTCTCTCTCTATACTCTCCTCTTTCGACTTTGAACTCATAGCTCCTATTTGTTTTTTTGACTTCTCATATTGATTTAATAATTTTTCATCATTCTCAACTTTCTCTTGATGGTGCAATTTCTTCAGTTCAATTAACTCGTCTATGAAAGAGCCAATCTCAGAATTTTCGTTTAACTTGACGGGAATTAGAAAGTCATGGGATCCGTCAGTTTTTAAATGTTTATCAGTCAATATAAAATGAGGTTGATTATGATTCTTCATAATATCTTCAATTTTCTTAAATATTGCATTAATTTGAGGATCGTTCATACTTGTTCCAATAAACAGTATCGAATTATCACTAATGATTTTTTCAAAAGTAAATAACAGCATTTCTGAGTCTTTTTCCTCATAGAGTTTTTTATAATCTGATGGGAAAAGAACTGCAGAATCACCATGTTCAATTGTCCCGTGAAGCTTAATCAGTAAGGATGACTCTGGATTCGAATATTCCCTTAATTCATGACGTATGCCCTTGTATGCAGTGTAATCTCTTATAGACGGATAAGCTATCTCAAAGGCATTATCATAATTGGTGGTTACTATTCTTTTAGATAAGATCAATAACTTTCTATGGATTGACAAATCATTATTATTTGCATCTGATTCATCTATTTTTAGATATTCTTTTAAAAAATCCCGGCAGATCGCTCGTTCAATTCCCTTTTTTCTATGACTCTCAAAATATCTATTGGTTTTAAGTCATCTATTGAATTATTTAAGCTGCCAGTATCGCATCCTTTTCCTTTCAGATGCATTAGCATTGAGCGAAGTAGATCGTCCCATAGTCCTATTTTATTCCCCTTAACGTTGATAATATCCTTTGATAATCCCGATCCGACAAAGGGTATAAGTTTATTATCGCTAATAGGCTTATTGAGTCGGTTTTTTAGGAATTTATCATTAAGCAATATTTCACTCATAGGTTATGATACTTTCTCCTCAAATACTGAAGATACGATAACAATATAGCATACAATAAAGAACCAATACCCCAATATATGGATTTGATTCGGATACCCTTAGCATTACCAGGAGCTAGACCACCACTGCCGCGCCGCCGAGCTTCCTTTAAATTTGGCATGAGATTGCCGGCTCGACGAAACTGAGCGGCTAGCGGAGGTTAATCCTTGAACTCGCCCGCCAGCGATTGGATAGAAGATTTGGCGTCTCCGAAGAGCATACGCGTATTCTCGCCAAAAAACAGCGGGTTGTCGATGCCGGCAAAGCCTGGATTCAGCGAGCGTTTGAACACAATCACCGTTCGCGCCTTGTCCACATTTACAACAGGCATGCCATAGAGCGGTGATTTTTCATCACTGCGGGCAGCGGGATTCACCACATCGTTTGCCCCAATAACAAGCGCCACATCGACAAGCTCCATGATGGGATTCACATCGTCCATCTCGCGAAGTTGGTCGTAAGGCACATTCGCCTCGGCAAGCAGCACGTTCATATGCCCGGGCATGCGTCCGGCAACAGGGTGTATTCCAAAGTTCACCTCCGCTCCGTTATCCTGAAGAATGGAGGATAGTTCCTGAACAGCATGCTGTGCCTGCGCAACCGCCATGCCGTAGCCAGGCACAATGAGAACATTTTGAGCCGCCTCCAGGATTGGATAAGCGTCTTCCACCGAAATAGGTTTCGCCTCTCCCCTAATGTCGGCGCTATGCTTCGCTCCTCCACCCGCTCCAAAACCGCTAAAGAGCACATTCGAAAGCGATCTGTTCATCGCCTTGCACATGATATTCGTAAGTATAATGCCACTGGATCCGACAAGCGCCCCCGACACAATCAGAACATTGTTCCTGATAACAAAACCCGCTGCGCAGGCAGCCATGCCGCTGTATGAATTGAGCAGAGAAATCACAACCGGCATATCACCGCCGCCAATTGGAATAACCACCATAACACCGAGGATAAAGCTAAGCACTCCAAGACCCACAAAAACCGAGTAAACACTAAGAAATTCCAGCTGGCTGCCAGAGTCAATCAATGTCCGTCCAATTGAAACCAGTGAAATCGCCCCCAGTACCAGAATCACTAAGAGGACATTTATCACCTGCTGTCCCCTATAGAGAACCGGCTTCGAATCTAACTTCTCCGACAGCTTCCCCCAAGCAATAATGGACCCTGTAAAGGTTACCCCGCCTATTAAAACCGTTATGCCGATAATCAGCAAATCGCTCCACGGGGCACCCGCAAGCATCTTACCGCTGTGAAGACGTTGGAACTCCACCCAGCCAACAAGCAAACTCGCAATACCTCCAAAGCCGTTGAAAAGCGCCACCATTTCCGGCATTGAGGTCATTGCTATCAACCGCGCTGCTAGCGCTCCGATAACCGAGCCAAGGGCCAAGCCAACTACTATCCAGGGCCAATGGATCAAACTATCCGAGGCCAGAGCCGTCACAATCGCCAGCAGCATCCCAATTGCGGAGATGCCATTACCCCTGCGGGCGGTACTCACCCGGCTAAGCATCTTAAGTCCGAGGACGAACAGCATTGCGGAAACAATGTACAGAAAATTTACCAGTGAATCGGGCATGATTACTTCTTTCCTCCGGCAAACATGCCTAGCATCCTATCGGTAACAAGGTAGCCGCCAACCACGTTAATCGTGGCGAACATAACGGCGAGGGTTCCAAGCGTGGTACGAAGTAAATTATCCGCGGCGCTCCAGGTGCCAAGCAGACTGATCAGCGCTCCCACAATCGTAATCCCGCTTATCGCATTCGAACCGGACATCAGCGGTGTGTGCAATTGGCTTGGAACCTTTGCAATAAGCTCAAAACCTAAAAAGGTGGCCAGAATCAGAACGAAAAGCAGCATAATCCCCATATCTATTCTCCTTTATAGTGTGCCTCAATGTCCTTATGAACTACAGCACCGCCGCGAACAATAACACAGCCAAGGGCAATTTCATCGGCACCACTGTTTTTATCCAACTTTAAGGCATCCTTATCCGCATCGTAGATATGTCCAAGCAGGTTTACCATGTTGCTGGCGAACATCTGGCTCGCATGCACTCCCACCTCTCCAGGCAGGTTATCAATGCCGATTATTCGCACCCCGTTCACAACAATTTCCTTATCCACCTGGACACCCTCAACATTGCCCCCCGTGCCGGCGGCAAGGTCAACAATAATCGAACCCGGTCTGAGCATCTTCAACATATTGGAAGTAATCAGAATCGGGGCCCTGCGTCCAAAGAGCTTAGCCGTCGTAATAGTGACATCCGAGCTGGCAATCGCCTTGGTCATTGCCTCCTGCTGTTTGGCCATCTGCTCTGGGCTAAGGGCCTTGGCATAGCCGTCCCTGGTTTGTCCAGTCTCTCCTAGGTCCACTTTCAGAAATTTGGCACCTAGCGACTGCACCTGTTCCTCTACTACCGACCTCGTGTCAAAGGCCTCAACCCGGGCGCCCAGTCTCTTCGCCGTTGCAATAGCCTGCAAACCGGCCACACCCGCCCCAATTACAAATACTTTGGCAGGCATTATCGTTCCCGCCGGCGTCATCATCATAGGAAATATCCGGGCCAGTCTTTCAGCTGCCTTTATCACAGCAACATATCCCGCAAGCGATGCCTGCGAGCTCAGAACATCCATTTTCTGCGCCAGGGTAGTTCGTGGAATCATCTCCAGGCTCAGAGCATCTACACCGGACTTCGCATACGCCTCCACCAGTTTCCGGTTGTTATAAGGATCTAGGAGGCTGATATGCAAGGTACTCCTTTTGGCATACCCAATTTCCTGCGCATCCGACGGATTTATCCGAAGAATCACATCGGCATGACCAAATAAATCCCCGCGGTTTTTTATTACCTTGGCTCCCGCCGCCTGATACTCCGCATCCGTCCAGTGTGCCGATAGGCTAGTCTCAACATGTACCTCAATGCCCCCAATGCCCACAAGCTTTCTCACGGCCTCCGGAATCAGTGCGCTCCTGCTATCCAATTCTTCCCTGGCCACCGCTACAATCATATCCACCTCTCAACAACAATGAGCCCCAATATACACACAGTTCCTGCCATTTGAAACCCTGGCTTGACCTCTGGCGCCCCAGTAGATAGCCAAGTCATTTCCCGGCAGACATCAGTTCCCCCGTCAATGAACTCTATAACCCAATACCTATGACCTTTGCCTGACTACCACTAGACAGTTCATTGCTAACAATCTATACTGCTTCGGGAGCCGATATATGATTATACAAGTGGCTATCGACATCCACACTGACCCCCAAAAAATATGGAGCGCCATCACTGATATTAACGTCTGGCAAAGCATGATACGGGGAATTGAAAAAATTGAAATCCTTAACCAACCCAAGGAGGGCCTGGTGGGCTTGAAGTGGAAGGAAACCAGAACCCTCTTCGGTAAGCAGGCAACGGAAATCATGTGGATTACCGCGGTCGAACCCGGCAAGAGCTACACCGTCAACGCCGAAAGCCACGGAGCTCTCTACATAACTAAAATCAGCATCAAACAAATAGCCGACTGCTGTCGCTTCACTCAGGAATTTCGATCTATTCCCCAAACTCTAGGCGCAAGAATCCTCGGCTTCATATTCGGGGCAATGATGAAAAAATCCGTCATAAAGGCCCTCAAATCAGATCTTGCGGATATAAAAGCCGCCATTGAGGATTCTCCATAGCCTCCGATTCAGAAAGACATGCATTTGTATTGAATCCGAGATTGATTGACCTCGTATTTTTGCGTTTTTGAGCCTGGTTATAGATTCTATACCTCTGGCTGCCATGCTCCAGACTCAATCCGGGAAATGGTTCTCCTAATCACTCAGGAAAGCATCTATTTCTTTGTGTGTCTTTAAGTAAATTTGAGGAAGGAACATGGAGTTTTGTAGTCCTTCTCCAAAATTCACATACATTGCTTAGTCCGGTTTGAGATGTTCCAGTCAATTTGATTTCCCTATTAACCTTTCCCCCAGAAAAGGGGCCAACAGTCACTTAGTGTTTTGACCCAGATTCAAACGAGGTTAGAATGAAAACGAAGTACTCCAAAGAGAAGATTGTCCAGATTCTGAATGAGGTTGTTGCCAGCGCGAAGGTCATGGATACCTATCGCAAGCAGGATATCAGCGAAGTGACATACTACAGCAGGCGCTCCAAGTATGGCGGCATGACGGTCAGCGACATCAAACGCCTGAAGGAACTTGAAGAAGAGAACCGGAAGCTCAAACGACTGGCTGCCGATCAGGCTTTGGGAAACCTGGCCATAAACGACCTACTAAAAAACTACTGCCGCCCGAAGTGAAGAAGGGGGGAATGGATACAAGTAGAGCCAATTCACTAATTGCAAACGCTGGGACTCCGCAAACAGCTGGACCTGGCGGGAGGTGAAAAGATATTCTCGCTCGAAGAAACAGCACTTCTGAAGTAGCTTCTGGACTAGTTCTTCATCCGCCAAAAAGATAGATTGCATAGGCAGCAAAAAAGCGATTAAAGCGCGTTAGGAAGTTCCAAGGTGACGCATATATTGAGGCACATCACACGAACCTGGAGTTCTTGTGAGACAGAATCCCAGCTTATGAGTCACGATGCTCACCAAGGCTTTCCTTCCAAGCCAGATCTTGGGATAGACACTCATTGCCCAAGCATCTTCCATTCAACAAAGTCAGAGGCATACCCAGAAAGCAAAAGAGAACTTGGGATTGGAAGTGGAACTTTGCCTTACTATTCGAGTTATCTGACGTTCTATACATGAGCAGCATGGGAGGCTATTTGACTTATGCATAGGGAAGCCAAGTATAGAAGAGTGCTCATAGAACTTGTGACTTTTCTTGCGGTAATGGGAGTAGGGTACAGCTCTGAAACCGGTTCCGGAATCACAAACTCTAGCTTTGTCACTCGCTGGAATACAGATGTCACTGGAGGCAAAGTGGAGACGAAAACAAATCAACTAAAGCTGCCCCTGGGCGCAGGCGGTACCTATGATTTTGTAGTTGATTGGGGTGATGGGAATAAGGATAGAATTGGATCATACTATCAAGCACAGGTTACCCATACCTACGCGACCCCGGGGGAGTATGAAGTTACAATAACCGGGATTTGTGAAGGATTTGGATTTGGTAATTTTCTATTTGCGGGTATAGGCGATCGCGCGAAGCTTTCGGATGTAAGACAGTGGGGGTCGGTGAAGCTGCACAACGAGGGATATCAGTTTGCGCATGTACCAACCTTGAGGGCTTCTCAGCACCTGATTCTCCCGATCTGAGCAAGGTTACCAATATGAGATATATGTTTTCTTTTGCATCAGCATTCAACCAGGATATTGGCGGGTGGGATATGAGCAACGTTACTGATATGAGTTATATGTTTTGGGAAGCAGCATCGTTTAACCAAGATATTGGTTCATGGAATGTAAGCAACGTTACCGATATGAATGGTATGTTTGCTCACGCATCAGTATTCAATCAGGACATTAGTAGATGGCCTGTTTCTCGAAGGACTATTCATGCGGGTATGTTTTACAACTGCCCCATAGATCAAGATAACAAGCCCAAGTTCTAGTCATTCCAGTAAGATCATCGGGTCTTCCTTCTATCAACTGACAGATATTTCTTAAGTTCGATGGTAGCACGCTTTCATTCTGATGCATGTCAGAGAAGCTGGGTGCCCTTAGCTTAATAGCATTTGAAACCCTCATAATCGAATGGCATTTTTGAGAAAGAAAGCTAATTTTTACTACCATGAATCATCTTCGCCCAACCAAAAAGCCATAAGATTAAGGATAGTGTTAGCTGGCACTTAAAAGCGGTCACCATCGGGCACTTCAAAACCGGCCTTTTTCAAGATATATCAAGGATGGTTACCTGTGGGGAATGTTCTGAGAATGGAGAAACAACAGCAAATACGAGCACTTCTGGACTTGAATTGGTCCTACAGAGCTATCGAGCGCGAAATAGGTGTACGCCAGGAAACCTTTTCCCGATATGATCATCGAGAAGAGGGCATCTAAAATGATTCAAATGCGGCCAACTGCCCACCGATATCTCGGAGCTCAGCAGCATCCTATGATGAAGATATCTAAATTGGTTTGGAGGTCGGCTGCTCGGCTCAGCGAATCTACCAGGACTTGTAAACTCAGCATCGGGCAGAGGTCAGCTATGATACCGTGGAGCGTTATTGCCGGAGATTGAAAGCGAAAGCTGAGCTTCTTGGAACGAGAAAAGAGACTGCCAGCCGATACGTTAAAACCGATCTGATGATATTTGATGAGTTTGATATGAAGAAGCTTCCTAAGAGTGCAGCTGAAGATATTCTGGAAGTCTTCCACCGCAGTTATCTAAATGGAGCAACAATTATCGCTACCAACAGACCAATTGATGATAGGGGGAAGATTCTCGGTGATAAAGCCGCGACCCCAACGATACAGGATCGATTTCTTGAGAATAACCATTTCCTAAAGATTCCGGGATGCAGTTACCGGATGAAACAAAAGAAAACCGAAGAACTGTCTATTGAAGATAGTGACAGGTATGTATTACACTGAAACGGCATCTTGAAAGTGGCCGTTTTTAAACTGTCCGGCGACAGATAGACAGAATGAGCGCATTCTGCCCATCGTCTTACGGCTTTCTCGCGACGGAGATTAGCGCCCCTTAGGCGGCTTTGAAAGAGATTTTGATGCAGTGAAAAAAGCTCACTTTGTGGATTAGGACCTTTAAGCTAACCCATTCCCCAAGGCACTAATGGATGCTGGTAACAAGAGAAGATTTTCATAAGCAAGGAAGGGGGGAAAAGGTATTTCAATCCCCAAGATACGGGCCGCCGCACTAACGTGCATCAAACTCTTGAGAATTGCCAGCATCAGGTAAACAGACTATCCATCATGGACCCCTGGCAGCTAAGCTTAGCTGTCAAGGGATGGGCACGAGCAGAGCCTGTTTGCTAATTGCCAAACATTGGAACCCGCAAACAGTCGGGCCGGGCGGCTTCCCCTTCGCTTTTTAGGAGCCTGATGCAACTTGAGCGAGCAGACTCTTAGGCTTTTCTCTTTTTGGTGAGTTTAAGCCATAGATAGTTTCTTTTGATATATCTTATCATTCTCCGGATTTGCCGGGTATATCTGTTATCAGATTTCCTGTCAATTCCTGAGAAATCTGGATGGTATACGGCGAATCTCTTAACTCTATCGTGACAAGCTATGAATAAGTAGACACTTCTTGCATCAAGCACAATATATTTCCCAGTATCCACCACAATATCATCCGGAAATCGGAAATTGCAAATTCTCTTACTCCAATTATCTCTGAGTTTCGGTTTTTCTAAAGCGATCTTATGTCCATCTTCCCAGCAAATTTGGATCCAATCAGTACCATCATGGGCAATAAGAAAAACATTCCAGACCCATTGTCAATATTCCTTTCGATGTAGAGTGCGTAGAATTTGACATCATCTATAACCGATATTATTTCCTCTTCAATCACTCATAATGAGAACCATAGGCCCCCATAGGGTCGAAAAGAACCGGAGTCCCAATATTCTTATCAGTCCAATTTTTCAGGAGATATTGCTCTTCTTCAAAACCCCTAAAATGGCTATTATTCTGTTCCATAGCAGTATTTGTACATCCAATCAACAAAATGCATATCCTATAAAACTAACGCCAAAGATCCTTATAATAAGGTCCTTTATGGTCATAATACGACGGCCTAGGTGCAAGACCATGTTCAGCTCTAATTGCATTTTCTACCTCCATAGAGTGTACTTCCGAAGTTGGAGTTGTTCCCGGACTCTTATCACCTATATCAAAATTTTGTGTTCCCTCATCCATGGCTTCTGCATGACCAAGTTCATGTGCAAGGCCGATAAAAGTGGATCGATACGTTGAACCTGTAGTATCGCGTCCAGCTGCATAATCATCGGGATCGATCTTATAGTTGATCCTGATCCAACCCCTTCTTCGTAATCCTTGTTAGGAGTCGCGGAATTTCCTTCTCGCTCTTTGCCAAAAAGTTCTTCTCGCCGTGATTTACGTATAACATGTCTTTTTTCCGAGTTCTCCAACCTTTCAACTAATTCTCTACCCTTGGGTTTACTTCTAAACTTTTCCAAAGCCTTTTCCACTTCTTGCTTAAAAGCTTTGTTTCCTCTGACTATCAGCTCCTCCCCCATTGGGTCCACATACTTCACGGGATTGTTGCTCACATAGGCATACCAGTTGGTAGTCTCGATAACTGAGTAGCTAGCCTTGGGCTTCCCATTGCTTCCCATCGGATTAACAAGCTCCCAGCCTGCAGGATCAGCGCTCATCCAGAGAGATGCCCTGGACTCGTAGTAGCGGGCTCCGTAGTAGTAGAGGCCAGTCTCCCTATCTAGCTCCTTGGAGGTGAACCTAAAGGGGATGTAGCTACTTGCAGGGTCATTCTCCTCTATCCACACCTCGCCAAAGGGTAGGTACTCCACCCTCTCATATGGCTCCCCCTGTGGTTTGATACAACAGATACACTGCCCAGATGGTCAGGATGGTAGTAATAGGTGGTGGAATCCTCTGAATTCCAGTTGTAGTCTTCCTCCTGGCGAACCCTGGTAACCACCCTATCAGTGCCAACAAAGATGTGCTTCAGATAGCGGTAGCTGATCCCATCCTCGACGGCTGAATATCAGGAGTTGAAGTACAGACTCTCCCCACTTGCTCCAAGCTTGCTGGTCCGCTCCCCGCCAGCATCATAGAGAAAGCTTACCATCGTGCTATTGGTACTAACCGACCTAAGACGGTTGTCCTCGTTCCAGCTAAACTCCCTCTGGTAGCCAGGCTCCTCATCCGATGAGTACTGGAAATCACCCATCCCCCAGGCCCGATCAATAACCCGAACATCGCCTATGCGCCTGGGACTCTCATCCTCCCCCCCGCCAGTTTCTGCTGCAGGTACATCGCTCTCGCGAATGAGATTCCCGTTATCATCATAGCTAAGATGGTAGTCCCCTATCTGCACTGCCTGATGAGGCCTCTTAGCATCGTAGATGAAGCTAAGATCATAGTCAAACTCACTCACAATCCCCCTGGTGGGACTCTCCTCCTCTGATGAGATCTTACGGGTCATATTGAAAAATCTATCATATGTGTAACTCTGAGCATAGCTCCTACGCCATTTCACGCCGCTAGAAGGCCCAGCAGGATGGCTCTCATACTCACCCTCGGCTCCAATAAGCTGTGATAGAGCCCATCATACTCATAGCTATGGGTGCTGCTAGAAAGATGACTAGTGCTCCTCCTCTCAAGCACATTCCCAACATCATCAAAGCTGTAGCTTAGATCCTTCAGGCTCCGTCCATGCTCATTCTCACTCTCTAGTCCCTCCAGCCAGCGGCGGTAGGGGTCATACTCGTAATCAGTCCTAACCCCATTGCCAAAGACTATGAAGGTTCTCTGGCCATACTCATCATAGCCAATCTGCTCGATAAGAACCTGCTCCCTGGAATGGCTGCCGTCCTTACGAGTGCTAAGCACCCGCTCCAGCTGCCCTCCCTGATCGTAGAGGTACTCTATCTCCTCCCCGTCTGGATACACAACCTTGCTCATATGCCCAAGATAATCACTCTCGAAGCTCATAAGAGCAACCTGATCGGACTTCAAGGGCCTCTGGCTGTGCAGGATGCGCCTCTCCTGGATCACCTCGCCCATCTTGCCGTACTCGAACTCATATAGTCCCAGATTCATCCTCCCTGCGAATCAGACGGCCTACCCCATTGATGCTGCTCTTAGATGAATCACCATAGAAATATCTCACATCCTCCGAGTTGGGATACTCCCTCCTGATAATCCGGCCAAATCCATCATAGTGATTGGAAACCACCTTACCCATGGCCCTAAGATTCGGATCGTCCCTCTCAACTAGATTCCCCCGCGCATCGTACTCATAGTATATGATGCCCCTCTCAGGGGATTCCTGGGAGAGTTGCAGGCCCCTCATGTCGTAGGTGAAGAACTTCGAGGCTGTGTAGTCGGCCTCTCCCAGACTAAGCTGCACCACTTCTAAAAGCTCTCCTAGGGGGTTATAAGCGTAGCTAACATGGGCCAGTGTGTCGCCTGAGTACTTCTTGCGTAGATCCTCAATCTGACCTCTGGCATTCTTGCGAGTCTCACTTATCCTGCCTAAGGGGTCTCTTAGAATGCTCAATGAGTGATCCCCATCATTCTCATAATGGTAGGTGGAGTAGACAGAGCCCCAGTCCCTAGATGGATATATCGTCTTGATGGGCCTATCTAACTCATCATAGAAACTCTCTGTGATAAACCCCTCTTCCAGGTGCGGAGCAGTTGGATAGCTATCCTGGTTCCCCTCCTGGAAACTTGGGCGTCCCTGCTTCACAGCTCGCCCCTTCGCATCGTAGCTCACGGCTCCAGAGACATTCCAGCCCAACTCTCCTCCAGCACTATAGCTATGGGCAATGAAGCCGCTCTTGGCCGTGTATATCGGACGTCCAAGCCCATCTATCTTGATAAGAGTGTAGATGACCTCATCATCATCAGGGTCAATTGATACCTTGTTGGCAGTCCTGGCATACAGGGAGCCATGGTTATCAGAGCTATACTCATAGCTTACTGCCGGAGTATCAGCATCATAGGGGGTATATATATCCTGGGGGCGGCCAAAGTCGTCATAGATATACTGCTCAATCAGCCCATTCGGATCTCTCCTGCTCCTAAGAGTCCCCTCGGCCCTGTTCCAATCCATATGGGAGCTTATCATTTGCCCATCTGAAGACTCAGAATCAATGCGGGTTACAAAGAGCCCAGAATCATCATAGTGATAAGATACTTCGGCTCCCATCGGGTCACTTATCGAGGAGAGAGTCCCATCATCATTCCAGCTAATCCTGCTTGCAGAGCTGGTTGAGTCATAGAAGACCCTCAAAGCCACCATCTGGCCCAAGCTGTCATAGGTGCCCACGCGGTGGCGAAGAAGGAGGTTCTGATTATCATGCACCCTTAGGGTTTCAGGGAGCGACATCTTATAGATACTGGTGATGTATTTGTAAGTGATGCTTAGAGTCAAATCCCCATCATCCCCAGGCGGGTTTTCCCGCAGCTCCCTGATGTTGCCATAGGCATCATACTCATACTGCCTCTCCATCGTGATGGAGTCTGCGCTCCCTATCTCCCAGCTCTCAAAGGTTTCTCTTAGAAGCCTGGGGAAAACCGAGCTGTAATCCCTTCCATTGCCAAAATCAATATCCCTGCTTCCGCTCCATCTTTTAGAGTAGCATCATACTCGTTAAGCTGCCTCCTAAGCAGATTGTCATTAGAATCATAGGTCTCCTGCCTCTCTAGAAGCCCCTTCACGAAGATGGAGTCGTTCTTGTAGGTGCTGACTACCTCCTGGCCGTCTGCCTCGATTCGCCTAACCTCACGTAGCCCAAAAAGGCACGTTCGGTTCCTATCATAGTAGCCATTTAAGTACTGATATCGAGTCTCATAGGAGAGCTCATTACCATCTAGGACATCATCCTCCCCTGCAAGCTGGGCATGATGGGTAACGCCCACCAGGTTCCAGCGGAAACGCGGATCTGCCACACTCAAACTGGAGGGCCCATAGCCAAGCTCGATTCGCCCACCTAGGGGGTTGTGAATGTTCTTTAGGAGCCCAACCTTCCCCATCTTGTTGCGCTTCATCTTCACATTATTGCTAAACGTGCGCTTTAGAATATGATCGGGCAGGCCGTCCCCATTGATATCGCGCATCAATAGGGTGGAATTCATGCTGGTATAGCTTCCGTTGATCCCAAAACCGCCGCTAATGCCAAAGGTAATGCTTAACTTCCAAAGCCCGATAGTAAAAAGCGGAACAGAATGCCGCCAATGGAAAGCCCCAATCCTAAATTGCTCTCTAGAACATCTTCAATCCTAAAGGGGTTTGGAGCACTTCTGCCGTTATTAGTAAACGCATTGGTAAATTTCAACAGTTCAGTAGGCAGATTCTTAACATCAAGCTGCCTCCCAGCACCCAAAAGAGGAACCGCAACCTTTAAAAGAGTTCCATCCAAGCTGCCAATGAAATTCACAAGTTCACTGTTATTCCAAGCAGGCTTATAGATCCTAAGCGGAGTTGCAGCAATGACATCCCCTGTGTTGACATAGACCTCGAAATAATCCTGTCCATCAGCTGACTTGACATAGTCTGGAAGTCCATCCCCAGTGATATCCAAAAGCATCTCGGTGGTCTTATCAACGCTGCCGCGCAAATCAAAATTGGCTGAGGCACTAAGATATGCTGTCTCTATGGACTTATCCGGCAGGGTAATGCTATTAGGAACGCTATGAGAAATGCCGCCGCCGAAACTGACGCTGCCCGAAGTGGAAGAGCGCATTCTACTTCTGGGTAATCTGAAGCTTCCTATCGATGATGATTCAAAAACACCCCCATATTCAGATAAACTCCCCTTGAACTTACCTGATCGGGAAGACCATCACCATTGATATCAATGAATCCAGCCTTAGCCTCTCCCGGTCCCAGGAAGATATCTTAGCCCCCTGCCCGTGTAAAGCAGAAAATCAGGGTAGCCGTCTCCGTTGATGTCCATAAAAGTTGTGGCCTGACCAGAGGAACCTCTACTAGACCCCACGCTCTGTAAGCCTAGAACACCAGCATTGTAGTTTTTTGTCTTACCATAGCTCTGATCCAAGTCTCCCAAGCTGAAGGAAGAATTAGAGGTGGTAGAACTAGTAGAAGCCTCATTGCTCTC
>Ga0209568_1000008_pt1 | contig 84241 bp, 84 predicted proteins | sample WorMetOlspDAHAB2_FD_187406 | JGI IMG/M metagenome (GOLD analysis project Ga0209568, IMG submission 187406) | Marine gutless worms symbiont microbial communities from Max Planck institute for Marine Microbiology, Germany - Olavius sp. DAHAB.2... ...
TCGTCGCAAGTGAAGTCTGTGCGTAGGGGAATGCCGCGTGCCATGGAAAAACTCCTCTGTTTTCCATGTTGAATCACACCCCGCCTAACAGTCCCTTAATGAGTCAAACTTTTTACAGCTTGGTATGAGCCGCGCCAGCCTCGCCTACGCGGCCCGCAAGGCGGACGAGACCGGCACCGACAACGTCCAGTTCCTGCAGGCAGATATCCTCGACGTGGCGAAGTTGGAGCGGCGCTTCCGGGTGATCGAATCCTTGGGCGTCCTGCACCACATGGCCGACCCCATGGCCGGTTGGCGGGCGCTGATTTCCAGGCTCGAGCCCGACGGCCTGATGCTCGTCGGCCTCTACAGCGAGTTGGGCCGCACCGACGTCGCCGCCATGCGGGCCGAGATCGCGGCCCGTGGCCTGGGCAGCAGCGACGATGACATCCGCCGGTTCCGCCGGGCCGTGCTGGACGGCGAATTCGGGACGGCCGGCCGATCGATCCTGCGCTCGCCGGATTTCTACACCATGAGCGACTGCCGCGATCTGCTTTTCCACGAGCACGAGGTGCGCCACACGCTGCCCGAGTTGCAGACGGCCATGGCCCTCATGGGCCTGGAGTTCCTGGGGTTCCAGTTGCCCGAACCGGTGCTCCAGGCTTACCGGGCGGCCTACCCGGACGATCCGGAGGCCCGCGACCTCGCCAACTGGCACGCCTTCGAGACGGCGCACCCCGAGACCTTCCGGGCCATGTACCGGTTTTGGTGCCGGAATCTAGACTAGCGCGGCAAACTCAAGCGGGATGGGGATGGCATTTCGGCCCATGCCGAATGGTCGGCAATGTTGGCCATCCCGCGCGGTGGTGTGGGGACGTATGGATGCGGCACGTTCGGCGCCCGCGCCGTAGCAAAAAACAAGCCCCTTTTGGCGCGCCCTGCCCTTGAAATTCCTTGACATTTTCCCCGATAATATGTATATTGTCCTGTATAAAGGCTTTTGAATAGCGTGAAAGGATTCGGCTTCCCGTTGCCGCCATCAGGCGTTTCCCCGGAAAACCCGCGCCAAAATGCACCGAAATGATGATTTTTGCCACGGAATGCAACATCGTGCCTTCATTCATCATCGCGGCAACCCATTGATAGAAAAGGCGAAATCCGCCCCACCCCGGGAAATGACGACAAATGATGACATTTGACGACATTCTCCAGGGACGGGGCCGCCCGAGCCGGCACCGCCGGGGAATCCCGCGCCGCCGGTCCCTATTGAAACGCCGGGTGTTTGACCTCGCCACCGGGGCTTTGGACAATGCGCCCCTCACCTGCCCGGAAGGACCGTCATGAAACTGAACACCCGCCCGCTCACCAAAGCCTTCGGCGTCGAGGTCCTGGACGTGGACATCGCCGCCATGAGTGAGGCCACCTTCGACGCCGTCTATGCGCTCTGGCAACGGGACCCGCTTATCCTGTTCCGCCGCCAGAGCCTGACCGAGGGTGAGCAGGTGGCGTTCTCCAGGCGCTTCGGTGAGCTCGACATCCTGGTCCGCGACGACATGCTCTCGCCGGTGCACCCGGAGATCATCTACATCACCAGCCTCAGCCGCCCCGACGGCCGGCCCTTGGGCGGGCTCGGCAGCTACGAGGTCTATTGGCACCACGACCAGATCTACCGCCAGCGCCCCGCATCGGGCTCCATCTTCTATGCCGTGGAGATGCCGGAAGGCGACGGCCGCACGTCCTTTTGCAACACCAAGCTGGGCTACGACACGCTCCCCGACAACCTGCTGAAATCCATCGAAGGCAAGCGCGCCACGGCCAAGTACGCGGTCAATCCCAAGTCATCCACCCAGCGCGACTACAAGGGCGATCCGGAAGGCATGAAGAAGATCCACGAGAAGACGCCGCCGGCAACCCACGACATGGTGCTGGAGAACCCGGCGACGGGGCAGAAATCCATCTACGTGGACCCCAACAAGACGGTCGGCATCGAGGGACTGGACGAGGCGGAAAGCAAGGAACTGCTGGACGCCTTGTCGGCGCACCTGCTGAAGGACGAGTTCACCTACACCCACACCTGGCGCAACGGCGACGTGGTCATGTGGGACAACGCCCGGCTCTGGCACCGCCGCGAGGCCTTCGACGACACCCTGCCGCGCTTCGCCAAGCGGACCACCATCTTCCTGAACGCCCGGGACTTCGCCGTGCCGGAACCGGACTGGCCGGAGACGGGCGACCAAGAGGCCGGCGAATGAGCGAAGCCAAACGCACGCCCCTGGACGGCCTTCGAGTCGTCGATGCCTCGACGGTCATCTGCGGGCCGACCATCGGCATGCTCATGGGCGATTTCGGCGCCGACGTGATCAAGATCGAGCACCCCCGGGGCGACGCGCTCAGGGCGACGGGCTGCCAGAAGGACGGCGTCGGGCTGTGGTTCAAGATGGCGAACCGCAACAAGCGCTGCATCACGCTGAATTTCTCCAAGGGCCGGGGCCAGGAGCTGTTCAAGGAATTGATCAAGACCACCGACGTGCTGATCGAGAACTTCCGCACCGGCACCATGGAGCGCTGGGGCCTGGGCTGGGAGGACTTGCGTGCCATCAACCCCCGCCTGGTGATGATCCGGGTCACCGGCTTCGGCCAGACCGGGCCCTACAAGGACCGCCCCGGCTTCGGCACCATCGCCGAGGCCTTCAGCGGCTTCGCCGCGGTCACCGGCGAGGCGGACGGACCGCCGACCCTGCCGGCCTTCGGGTTGGCGGACGGGGTGGCCGCCGCCTACGGCACCTTCGCCGCCATGTTCGCGCTGTATCACCGGGACGCCCAGGGGGCCGGCACGGGCCAGTTCATCGATCTCAGTATTTATGAGCCCCTGTTCCAGGTCCTGGGGCCGCAGCCCCTGCAGTTCGACCAGTTGGGGGTGGTCCAGCAGCGTTGGGGCAACCGCTCGAAGAACAACGCCCCCCGCAACACCTACCAGACCCGGGACGGCCACTGGGTGGCCATCTCCACCAACGCGCCGGCCATTGTCAAACGGGTGCTGACGCTTTGCGGCGGCGAGGACGTCGCCAATGACCCCCGCTTCCAGACCCCCCAGGGCCGGGTCGAACACATCGAGGAAGTGGACGGCATCGTGGCGGCCTGGATCCGGGAGCGGGACCTTGCCGAGGTCCTGGAGAAATTCGAGGAAGCGGAGGCGGCCATCGGCCCCGCCTATTCCATCGACCAGATTTTCGAGGACCCCCAGTACCAGGCCCGGGGCGACATCATCGAGCTCGAGGATGAGGAACTGGGACCGTTGAAGATGACCAATGCCTTCCCGTTCATGTCCGAGACGCCGGCGGAGATCCGCCACGCCGGACCGGCCAAGGGCCGGCACAACGAGGAAATCCTTTGCGGCGAGTTGGGCCTCAGTGCCGACGAACTGGCGGAACTGGAGAAACAGGGCGTGATCTAAATATGACTGCGACGGAAAAGACCTACATGTTCGACGATACGGAACTCACCTTGCGCCACACGGCCGGCAACGCGCCCGGCGACGAGACCGGCGCGGAATACGTTGACGCCGCCATCACCAGCCGCAAGTCCGTGCGCGGTTTCACCGACCAGCCCGTCTCCCTGGACCTGGTCAAGCACCTGTTGGCCGTGGCCAGCCGGGCGCCTTCCGGCACCAACATGCAGCCCTGGAAGGTCTACGTGCTTACCGGCGCCACCAAGGAACGCCTGACGGAGCGCATCCTGCACGCCAAGGAGAACGACGCCGAGGCCTTGGGCAAGCGCACCTGGAAGTACTATCCGGACGAGTTTCCGCCCGTCTACAAGGCGCGCCGCCGCAAGATCGGCTGGGACATGTATGGGCTGGCGGGCATCGAGAAGGGCGAGCGGGAGAAGGCCGAGAAACTGCGCAACCGCAACTTCCACTTCTTCGGCGCCCCGGTGGGGATGATCTTCACCATCGATGACGAGTTGGAGGTGGGGAGCTGGATCGATTACGGGTTCTTCCTGGAGGCCATCGCCGTGGCGGCCCGCGGCCGGGGCCTGCACACCTGCGCCCAGGCGATCTTCGCCGACGTGCCCGGCGCCGTCACCGACGTGCTGCCGATCCCGGAGACGGAGATCATCGTCTGCGGCATGTCCTTGGGCTACATCGACGATTCCGTCGACGTCAACGCGCTGGAGACGGAGCGCGCCCCGGTGGAAGAGTTCGCCAAGTTTTTCGAGGACTAGGGCGTGGCCCGCATCGCCATCGCCGGCTTCATGCACGAGACCAACTGTTTCGTGCCCGGCCGCACCGGTTACGGGGATTTCGCCAACCCGGCGGACCGGGCCGGAATCCGCCGCGGCGGTGAAATCCTCGAGCAGTTCGCCGAGCGGGGCGCGGCGACGGCCGGGTTCCTGAACGCTATCGGCACGGCGCATAAGATCGTGCCGCTCCTGTGGACCAGCACCACGCCCGGCGGCTACGTCACCGCCGAGGCCTATGAGCGCATCGCCGGCGAGATCATCGAAAGGCTTTCCGAAGCGCTTCCCGTGGACGCCGTCTATTTGGATTTGCACGGCGCCATGGTCACAGACGACTTCGAGGACGGCGAGGGCGAGCTGCTGCGCCGGGTGCGGGCCTCGGTCGGCGGCGACGTGCCCATCGCCGCCAGCCTGGACTACCACGCCAACGTCACGGCCCGCATGGTTGGCTGCGCCGACGCCCTGCTGCCCTACCGGACCTATCCGCACGTGGACCAGTTCGAGGCGGGCGGGCGGGCCGCCGCCGCCGTCGAGCGCCTACTCACCAACGGGCGGCCGGCGGGCCGCGCCCTCAAGCACCTGCCGTTCCTGCTGCCGCTGCATCAGCAATGCACCCTGGTGGAACCGTCGAAGGGCATCGTCGAGGCGACGACGGCGCGCCAGGACGGGGAACTCCTGTCCCTGGCCTACCTGGCCGGTTTCCCTCCGGGGGACCTCAGGGAATGCGGGCCCAGCGTCAGCGCCCATGGGGAAACGCAGGAAGCGGCCGAGGCGGCCGTCGACGAGGTCGCCGCGTTGATCACCGCCCGGGAGGCCGACTTCGCCATGCCGCTGCTGGACCCCGACGCGGCGGTCCTGGAAACCATGCGCCTGGCCGCCGGGGTCGCGAAGCCGGTGGTCGTCGCCGATACCCAGGACAACCCCGGCTGCGGCGGCACCGCCGACACGGTGGGCATGCTCGCCGCCCTGGCGCGGAACGGCGCCCATGGGGCGTTGTTCGGGGTCGTCCGGGACGCCGATGCCGCGGCCCGGGCCCACGCGGCCGGCACCGGCGCGGAGATCGAGATCGACCTCGGCGGCAAGGCTCGGATCCCCGGCGTCGAGCCCTTCCACGGCCGCTTCACGGTGGAGGGCTTGAGCGACGGCGTCTTCTCGGCCACCGGACCGGTGGCCCAGGGCCGGCATTACCGGATCGGCCCGTCGGCGCTGTTGGCCATGGGGGGCGTGCGGGTCGCGGTGAGCTCAGAGCGGGTCCAGGCCCACGACCGCTCCGTGTTCGAGCATCTGGGTGTGGTCCTGGAAGACCAGGACATCATCATCGTCAAAAGCACCGCCCACTACCGGGCCCATTTCGACCCCATCGCCGAGACCACCTTCTGCGCCATCGCGCCCGGCGCGCACGGCGCCAACCCGGCGGACTTCCCCTATGAGCGATTGAGGGACGGGGTTCGTTACGGACCGCTTGGGGCGGCCCATGGTGTTGCGCCATGAGCCCGGCAACACAAAACCCACCACATGGGCGGGCATTGTGTTGGCTGGGGCGGGAGGATTCGAACCTCCGAATGCCGGTACCAAAAACCGGTGCCTTAGGCCGCTTGGCTACGCCCCATCCGAGGATTGGCCGGCAAGATAAGGCTTCCCGTATGCCGCCGCAAGCATCATGGGAGGCGACAGGAAAGCGCGACGAGACGGGCCCATGAGCGGACCGACGGCCTGGGAGAGGCGGCTGCGGCGCAAGGCCCGATCCAAGAAGGGCGAGACACCGCTGAGGCTGCTCCGGCGCATGGAAATCTTCCAGTGGTGGGACCCAGAGAACATCGCCGCGGAACAGTTCAAGGTGCTCGGCAAGCTGCTTCCCTTCGCCCGCAAGACCATCCCCCACTACGGGGAAACCTTGAAAGGCGTCGAATCCTTGAAGACCCCGGCCCTTGCGGCGGGTGCCTGGGAACAGGTGCCGGTATTGACCCGCGCCGCCGTCAACGCCGCCGGTGAGAACCTCATGAGCCGGGCGGTGCCGAAAAAGCACGGCGGCCTGGACCCCATTTACACGTCGGGCACCACGGGCCGGCCGGTGCGGGTGGTGCGCACGGATTTGGCGCTCGACTACTGGACTGCCTTTACGGTCCGCGACCACCTTTGGCATGACCGGGATTTGTCCAAGGTACTGGCGGTGATCCGTTCCTCCGTGAAGGGCTTCGCCCCCTACCCGGACGGCGCCCTGCACGCTTCCTGGGGTGCTTCCAACCGTCTTTTCGGCACGGGGCCCTCGGTCAGCCTGAACGTCAACACGGCCATCCCGGACATGGCCGAATGGCTGGTCCGCACGGGGCCCAGCTATGTCATGACCTTGCCCAACATCGTCAAGCGCCTTGCCCCCTATTGCCGGGACAACGGTATCCGCGTCCCCAACCTCCGAGAGGTCCAGGTGCATGGCGAGGTCTGCTCCGACTTCATCCGCGAGGCCGCCGGCGAGGCCTGGGGCGTGCCGGTCACCGACATGTATACCAGCCGGGAGATCGGCTACATGGCCTTGCAGTGTCCCGACCACCCGCACTACCACGTCCAGGCGGAGGGGGTTCTGCTGGAAGTGCTGGACGATGCGGACAAGCCCTGCGGGCCCGGCCAGGTAGGCCGGGTCGTCGTGACCACGCTCCGCAACTACGCCATGCCGCTGATCCGCTACGAGATCGGCGACCGGGCCGAGGTGGGCGAGGCCTGCCCCTGCGGCCGCGGCCTGCCGGTCCTGAAGCGGATCATCGGTCGCGAACAGGACGTGCTGATCCTGCCCACGGGCGAGCAACGCTGGACCTTGCTTGGCGCGCCGGACGTCCGCGACCTGATGGCCCTGGCGCCGATCCGCCAGTACCAGTTCGCCCATGTGGAGAGCGACCTGATCGAGGTCCGCCTCGGCATGGACCGTGACTTGGACGAGACGGAGCGGACGGAGATCACCTCCTTCGTGCAAAAGAAATTCGGTTACCCCTTCCGGGTCCGCTTCCATTGCGCGGACGAGCTGCCGCGCACGCCGGCCGGCAAGTTCCGTGATTTCGTCCGGGAGATTTCCGACGACCCTCAGGCGGCGTCCGGATGACTTCGCATCACTTCGCCGAGGGCGTCGTCGAACCGCTCCAGCATGGCGTCGCAGACGGCCTCGTCGTGGGCCAGGGAGAGATACAGCTTGGTGCCCATGGGATTGAGGAAGACGCCGCGATCGAACAGGCCCAGCATCAGGGCCCGGCCCTTGCTTGAATCCCCCTTCTTCGTCGAGCGGTAGTCGTAGACCGGCTCCGTGGAAAACACCACCTGGGCCAGGGGGCCGTCGCCGATAACCTGGGCGTCGATGCCGCGGCCGGCCAGCACATTGCCGAGGCCGTCGCGCAGATAGCGCCCGAGGCCGTGCAGGTGTTCATAGGTTCCCTGTTGCCCGTAGACCCCTAGGGCGGCGTTTGCGGCCGCCGTGGAGACGGGGTTGCCGCCCAGCGTCGAGGCCATCCAGACGTAGTCATCGCCGCCGATACGGTGCTCGCTGACCCATTCCATGATCTCCGCCCGGCCGCCGAAGGCGCCGATGGGATAACCACCGCCCAGCGCCTTGCCGTAGGCGACCAGATCCGGGATCACCCCGTAGTACTCCTGGGCGCCGCCGTAGGCCAGGCGGAACCCGGTGACCACCTCGTCGAAGATCAACAGGGCGCCGTGCTCTGAACATGCCGCCCGCAGGCCCTCAAGAAACCCGGGCCTGGGCGCCGTGCAGCGCTGCAGGGGCTCGACGATCACCCCGGCCAGGTCTTGGGCGTTCTCCACTATGATCCGCCGGGCCGCATCCAGGTCGTTGTAGGGCGCCACCAGAAGATACTCGCTCATGGCCGGCGTGCCGGCGCTGGTCAACTCCGGATTGGGGTAGGCCGCCGGGCGTTGCGGGAACAGGCTGGTCACCCCGGCCTCGTTGGCGCCGTGGTAGGCACCCTCGAACTTGAGGATCTTCGGCCGCCCCGTGGTGGCGCGGGCCAGACGCTGGCAGTACATGGTCGCTTCCGTGCCGGACGCGCAGAACCTAAGCCGCTCGGCGGCCGGGCTGATCCGTTGGATCTCCTCCGCCAGGGCCAGCACGTGGTTGTTCAGGTAGGCGAAGTTGGACCCCAGCGCCGCCTGAGCGGTGACCGCGTCGACTACCTCCGGCCGGGCGTGGCCGACCAGGCAAACCCCCAGGCCATGGAGAAATCGAGATATTCTTTGCCGGCCGTGTCCCAGAGCCGGCAGCCCTGGCCCTTCTCCATGACCACGATCCGCTCCTCCGGCAGACCGTATTCGCCGTTCGAGATGCCGGCCGGAAAGACACGGGCGGCGCGGGTTCCTGTTGTTTCCATCTGCGCTCTCCTGAAATCACGACTGGACATCTACATTCAATGAACCGGGATCGAAAAACAAATTTATAAAATTGTTTAATTTTCTAAATATTTTTTATATCTTTCGATCATGCGATCGACCCAACTTCGGGCCTTCCATGCGGTCGCCCGGGAAGGCAGTTTTTCCGGTGCGGCGGCGCGGGCCGGTCTGACCCAACCGGCGATCACCATCCAGGTCCGCAACCTGGAAAAGGACTACGGCCTCAAGCTGTTCGAGCGCACCGCCGATGGCGTCAATCTGTCGGCGGCCGGCGAGACCTTGTTTCAGATGACCCGCGAGCTGTTCGGCATCGAGGATCGGATCGCCGGCTTCCTGGACGCGTCCCGGGCCCTGGAGACCGGCGAGCTGCACCTCTCCGCCGACGGCCCGCACCTGGCGACGAAACTGATCGCCGCCTTCCGCAAGAACTATCCCGGCATCCGCATCACCCTGGCCCTCGGCAACGCCGCCGAGGTCTGGCAGGACCTGACGGACGGCCGCGCCGACGCGGTCATCGCCGCCAATCCGCCGGCCGGCACCAACCATCACCTGGTCGCCCTGCAGGAAAGCCCGCTGATGGCGCTCGTCGCCGCCGGCCATGCCTGGGGGAAACTGAAGCGGGTTCCGGTCGGGAGACTGACCGGCCAGGCTGCCGTCGTCCGCGAGCGCCTGTCGAACACCCGGCGCACGGTGGACCGCATGCTGCGCCGGCACCGCGTCGTGCTTGGCGACGTTCTGGAGTTGGGCAGCCGCGAGGCGGTCAACGAGGCGGTGGCCGCCGACTTGGGCGTCGGCTTCATCTTCGCCAGCGAGACGGTTCCCGATCCCCGCCTCCGGGCCCTGGTCCTCGACGACGCCAACGTGGTCAACCGGGAGGTGGCGGCCTGCCTGAAACCCCAGGGCGCCAACCGGCCCGTCGCCGCCTTCATGGAACTGGCCGCCGCCTGGAACCGCTCAGGGGCCTAGGCGGGACGCGGCGATCCACCAGGCCGGATGGGCGCCGCGCAGCCGCTCCGTGGCGGCCGCAGCGGTGGCGTCATCGGCGTAGAGGCCGAAACAGGTGGCGCCGCTGCCGGACATGCGCGCCAACAGGCACCCTGCCGTGTTCTCCAGGGCGCCGAGGACGCCACCCACCTCGGCGGCGATTTCCATGGCCGGTTCGGTGAGATCGTTGCGGCGGTCCTTCAAAAGGGCCGCCAGGCCGGCCGCGTCATCAGGCGCCCGGTCGAACCGCATGGACTCGGAAAAAGGCCCGCGCCGGGCCCCGAACACGGCCGGCGTCGCCACCGCGACGCCCGGATTGACGATCACCAGCGCCGTCTCGGGCAGGGCCGGCGCCGGCTCCAGCTGCTCGCCGATGCCGCCCATGAACGCCGCCCGGCCGAACAGGCAGACCGGCACATCGGCCCCGAGCCCCAGCGCCAGGCCGGAAAGGTCGTGGGTGGCCGGATGGATATCCCAGAACCGCGCTAGGGCCTTGATGGCCGCCGCCGCGTCGGCGGACCCGCCGCCGATCCCGGCGGCCACGGGCAGGTTCTTGGTCAGGGTGATGGCGGCGCCATGGCCGATGCCGGCGGCGTCGCGGAGCGCGGCGGCGGCGCGCAGCACCAGGTTGTCGGGACCGGCCGGCAGGGATCCGGCGAAGGGGCCCACGACATCTAGGCTCAGGTCCGGAGCCGGGGCGACGGCGATCTCATCGCCCACACGGGCGAAGGCCACCAGGCTGTCCAGTTCGTGAAAGCCGTCGTCGCGGCGCCCCAACACGTGCAGGTACAGATTGAGCTTCGCCGGGGCGGCCACGGCAATGGCGGAACTGTCCATGGACGCTCAGGTCTTGTCGGGCGTCGCCGCCTCGCCGGCGGCATCGGGAACGCCCACCGGCTTGGCCGGCGGCAGGCCCTCCTTCAGCTTCTTGCGGACCGCCTCGGCGACCTCGTCCGTGGGCTCCAGCGATAGGGCGCGTTGCCACTGGAACCGCGCCTCCAGCTTGCGGCCGACCCGCCAATAGCCGTCCCCCAGGTGGTCGTTGATGATCGGGTCCTCGGGCCGGATCTGCACGGCGCGTTCCAGCTCCAGGACGGCCTTCTTGTAATTGCCGAGCCGGTAATACACCCACCCCAGGCTGTCGATGATGTAGCCGTCGTTGGGCCTGAGCTTGACCGCCTTGATGATCATGTCGAGGGCCCGGTCCAGATGCACCCCCCGGTCGACCCAGGAATAGCCCAGGTAGTTGAGCACGTAGGGCTGGTCGGGCTCGAACTCCAGGGCCTTGAGGAAATCCTTCTCCGCATCGGGCCAGCGCTTCGCCCGCTCGAACACGATGCCGCGGGTGTACAGCATCCGCCAGTGGCGCTTCTCGATGGTGCCGACCCGGGCCATGGCGCCCGTGTAGACCTCGATGGCTTCCTCCCAGCGCTCGTGGCGGCGCAGCAGGTCGCCCAAGGTGCTCAAGGGCTGGGGATCTTTGGGCAGGCGCGCCGCCAGGTCCTTCAACAGGCCAATGGCGGCTTCCGTCTGCTTCAGGGAATTCAGGTTCTGGGCCCGGCGCAGGTCGGCGGAGATGCGGAACGCCGAGCCCGTCCCGATGGCCGCGTAAATGGCGTTGGCGGCGGCGTAGCGCTGATCGGCGTCGAGGATCCGTCCGACCAGCATCTGGGCGATGGGGAACTGGGGTTTCAGCCAGATGGCGATCTGGCTGATCACCAGGGCCGTCTCCAGGCCCCGCTGGCTGCGGAAGAAATCGGCGATACTGAACAGGGCCTCCGCCGCGCCGGAGCGCGCGTCGCGCATCAAGGGGAGCGGCTTGGCCCGGTTCTCCAGGCGCCCGTAGGCGCGCTTCAGCAGGGTCGTGCCGGGCACGTCGGCGACGAACCGGTCGTAAAGGGCGCGGGCCTCGGACTCCTTGCCCAGGCGTTCGTAGAACTGGCCGAAATGCTGGACGAGACGGAAATTCCGCACCGTTTCGTGTTTCGGTTTCTTGGCGTTGAATTTGGCTTCCGCTTCGATGATCTTCCCGAACCCGGCTTCCGCCGCCTTGGCGCGGCCGGCCAGATCGTTGATCAGGGCGGAATGCATGTCGAAGAAGCCCTGCGATCCGGCGTTGCCGTCGAGCGGTTTCAGGGCCTTCAGGCCGAGATCGTATTTCTTCCGGGCGACCAGCGCCCAGGCCCGCAACAGGGGTGCGACCAATCCGCTCAGTCCGTTCTCCGGCTGCGTCGTGAGCCGCCTTTCCAGGAGCTTCCAATCTTCCCTACGGAAGGCATCGACGGCCAGGATCAGGTGCGCCATGGGCTCCTTGGGCTTGCGGGCCAGAAGGCGCTCGGACAAGTCCACCGCTTCATCGAACTTCTGCTCCATGGCCATCAAGACCATGGTGCGCCGGAGCAGGTCCGGGGCGTCGGGGATCTCGCGCAGCGCGACGCCGAGATAAACGGCCGCCGAGGCCCGGTCGCGCTGCGCATCGGCGTGGCGGCCGGCCAGGTAGTTGCCGATGGCCGACGGGCCGGGCACGGCCTGCGGTCCGGTCGGGTCGGGTGACGCGGCCTGGCCGCCGAGCGGCACGGCGACGAGCAGCGCCAGCACCCAAAGGAGAAGCCACCGGAAACCAGGGTTTTGGATGGATGAATCGGTCATAAGCAGGCGCCAGTCTAGCTCAGGGGCCCGGCCGGTACTATCGATTCTTCGCCGCGGGCGGCAGATTCCACCCAGCCCCCTCACATGTTCGGATAGTTGGGCCCGCCGCCGCCTTCCGGCACCACCCATTTGATGTTCTGGGTCGGGTCCTTGATGTCGCAGGTCTTGCAGTGGACGCAGTTCTGGGCGTTGATCTGCAGCTTCTGGGCCCCCTCGCCGGCGGCCTCGTCGTCGACGAACTCATAGACGCCGGCCGGACAGAACAGGTTCTCCGGCCCGTCGTAGAGGGCCAGGTTGGTGTTCACCGGGACGCTCTCGTCCTTCAGGGTCAGATGCACCGGCTCGTCCTCGCCGTGGTTGGTGGCCGAGAACGAGACGTTGGTCAGCTTGTCGAAGGTGATCACCCCGTCGGGCTTGGGATAGTCGATCTTCGGCGCTTCCGAGGCCTTCTTGAGCTGCGTGTGGTCCTCGTGATGGCCGAAGGTCCAGGGCAACAGGAAGCCCAATCCGATGTTGTTCATCCACATGTCGAAGCCGGCGTACAAGGTGCCCAGCTTGATGCCGAACTTCGACAGCGCCGGCCGGGCGTTGCGCACCTTCTTGAGGTCGCTGTAGATCCAGCTGTTCTTCCAGCCTTCCCCGTAGGCGGTGAGCTCGTCGCCGCCCTCGGATCCGTTCTTGATGGCAGCAAACGCCGCCTCGGCGGCCAGCATGCCCGACTTCATGGCGTTGTGGGTGCCCTTGATGCGGGGCACGTTCAGGAAGCCGGCGCCGCAGCCGATCAGGCAGCCGCCCGGGAAGGTCAGCTTGGGCACGCTCTGCAGGCCGCCCTCGTTGATGGCCCGGGCCCCGTAGGCGACCCGGCGGCCGCCTTCCAGCATGGGCTTCACCGCCGGGTGCAGCTTGAAGCGCTGCAGCTCGTCGTAGGGCGACATGTGCGGGTTGGTGTAGTCCAGCGCCACCACGAAGCCGATGGCGACCTGGCCGCCCTCCTGGTGGTAGATGAAGCTGCCGCCCACCACATCGTCCAGCGGCCAGCCCTGGCTGTGGATCACCGTGCCGGGCTTGTGCTTGTTCGGCTCCACGTCCCAGAGCTCCTTGATGCCGATGGCGTAGGTCTGCGGTTCCACCCCGTCGCGGAGGTTGAACTTGGCCATCAGTTCCTGGGACAGGTGCCCGCGCACCCCTTCGGCGAAGAAGGTGTACTTGGCGTGCAGTTCCATGCCGGGCTCGAAATTGGGGCCTTGTGAGCCGTCCTTCAAACGCCCCATGTCGCCCGTCGCGATGCCCTTCACCGAGCCGTCCTCGTTGTAGAGCACCTCGGCGGCGGCGAAGCCGGGATAGACCTCGACGCCCATGGCCTCCGCCTGCTCGCCCAGCCAGCGGGTCAGGTTGCCGAGGCTCAGGGTGTAGCAGCCCTTATTACTGAGCAGCGGCGGCATGAACAGGTGCGGCATCTCCGACTTGCCGGTCTCGGTGAGCACCCAGTGGTGGTTGTCCGTGACCTCGACGCCCATGGGGGCGCCCTTCTCCTTCCAGTCGGGGATCAACTCGTTCAAGGCGATGGGATCGATGACGGCCCCCGATAGGATATGGGCGCCGATCTCCGAGCCCTTCTCGACCACCACCACCATCAGCTCTTGCTCGGCCTCCCCGGCCAACTGCATGAGGCGGATCGCCGCCGAAAGCCCCGCCGGGCCACCGCCGACGATGACGACGTCCACTTCCATGGATTCCCGTTCGACGACCTCGGACGTTTCTTCGGACATGTCAGTTCCTTTCGATCCCCTCACCGATGCACGGCCCCAAAAAGGACGGCCGCGTTTATATCACAGGCCATCGGGACCTACAGTCGCAAAAGGGTGCCGTTTCACGGGGCAAAATGATTGGCCGGGGAGCGGCCCCGGCGCGGCGCCCGTGGGGATCACGAACACGCCCCTTGTGAAGTGTCATCATTTGTCGTCATCCATCATCCTTTGTCGTCATTTACCCGGCGCCGGAAATTTTTCTTCCCGTCTTTCAAGCGCTTGCCATGTCCATAAATGAGGCGCCCTTTGCATCATCCGTTACCTTTGTCGTCATCTGTCATCATTTCGCTTCCTTTCCATACCCGCCGGCACGCAGGAACCGGGCGGCCGCCCAATCGCCGTCGGCGGGAGCAAGAGTCGATCCTAATATGGAGGTAAATAAGAAAAAAGTCAAGATAAAAGAGTTATTATTTCCTTTGATTGGATGGGAAGATGGATGAGCGTCTCCCGTCCTGCCATCGCACCCCCGGCTCTTCTCTCCCGCGCCCGATGGCTCTATATTGCCCCATGGCTTCCCCCGATCCCGACCAGGTCCGCGCCCTCATGCACTGGCATGTCATGGCCGGGGTCGACGAGACCCTGGGCGACACACCCCTCGACCACTTCGGCGAGGCGCCCGTGCCTGATCAGCCGGCGCCGGATCAGCCGGCGCCGGATCAGGGGCCGCCGGAACCGCCGCCGGCCGAACCGCCACCGCCGGAGATGGCCGATTCTCAGAGCCCGGCGCCCATGCCGCGCCCCCGCGCGCCGCTGCCGCCCACGGCTCCCGCTGGGCCGCCGCCGAGCGGCGAGGAATCGGTGAAGTCGGCCGTGCATCTGGCCGGCGCCGCGGCCAACGTGGATGAACTGCGGGCCGCGCTGGAGGCCTTCGACGGCTGCGCGCTGAAGAAGACCGCCACCAACCTGGTGTTCACGGACGGCAACCCACGGGGCCGGGTGCTGTTGATCGGCGAGGCCCCGAGGGCCGAGGAGGACCGGCAAGGGAAGCCCTTCGTCGGGCCGTCGGGGCGGCTCTTGGACAAGATGCTGGAATCCATCGGCCTGGACCGCGAAAGCGTCTTGATCTCCAACACGGTGTTCTGGCGGCCGCCCGGCAACCGCACCCCGACGCCCCAGGAGGCGGCCACGTGCCTACCCTTCGTCGAGCGGCTGGTGGAACTGGTCGACCCGGCGGTGCTGGTGCCGCTCGGCGGGCCGGCGGCGAAATCCCTGCTGGCGGAGACCATGGGCATCGGCAAACTCCGGGGGCGCTGGTTCTCCTACGCAACGCCGAAGCTCTCGCACCCCATCGACGCGACGCCGCTGTTCCACCCGGCCTACCTGCTGCGCACCCCGGCCCAGAAGCGGGCCGCCTGGCGGGATCTTTTGATGATCAAGCAGCGGCTTTCGGAAAAAGCCGTCCACTAGGGGCCCCATTCAATGACCGCAATCCGTCATTCCGGACGCTAGGTGAGCCCGGAAATCCTTGGATTTCAGGCTAGCGAACCTTGCGATCCGGAATCCATGGGGTCTCGGCAAAGTCACGGTAATGGATTCCGGATCACTGACTTTCCTTTCCAAATCAGAGATTTGGAGGAAAGTCGTGTCCGGAATGACGGTAGTTGAGACGAAGACTCTCGACTGATCCTCAAAATGTAGGGTTTTCTTCACTATTTTCCCTAAATATAGTAGTCCTTAGGATATTGTACGGCTGACGGTTGTCGCTTCCGGCGGCATCCACTATACAGGTCGAGGCTTTTGAGGGGTTCGGTTCGTAAGTCCATGACTTTCCTTGGGAATCAGAGTTCGCGCTGGCGGCGGCTGGCGGTGGCGGGGATGATCGCGTTGGGCGCCGGGTCGGCCGTGGCCGAAGACACCCCCACCGGTGCGTTGGAAACGGTCACCCTGGCGCCCAGGCTGAACATCGCCACCGATTCGCCCGTGGTGCTTTCCGGCGCCGACGTGGACCGCTACCGGGAGATCTTCCGGGTGCAGGAGACGGGCCAGTGGAAACGGGCCAACCGGCTGATCAAGGAACTGGACGATCCCCTGTTGCTGGGCCACGTTCTGGCCCAGCGCTACCTGCATCCCACCAAGTACCGCTCGCGCTACAAGGAATTGAAGGATTGGATGGCGCTCTACGCCGACCATCCCGACGCGCGGCGCATCTATAAACTGGCGCTCCGGCGCAAGCCGAAGAACTGGCGCCGGCCGAAGCCGCCGGCCCGCATCGCCGTGCCGGCCGCCCAGCAGCGCGCCGCAAAGGCCCGCAAGATCACCGGCCGGGGCTTGAGCCGCGGATTGCGCAGCAAGGTGCGCGGCTACAAACGCCACCTCCGCCGGGTGCTCCGGCGCGGCCATACCCTGGCGGCGACGCGCCTGTTGAATTCCAAGGACGTGAAGCGCCTGTTCAGCCATGCCGAATACGACCAGGCCCGGGCCAAGCTGGGCCAGGCCTATTTCAACGATGGCCGGGACAAGTACGCCCTGCAATGGACCGGCCCGGCGGCGGAACGCTCCGGCCATCTGATCCCCGACGCCCACTGGACCGCCGGCCTGGCCGCCTGGCGGCTGGGGCTGAAGGAACAGGCCGCGCACCACTTCGAGGAAGCGGCCCGGCACTCAGACAATTCGGACTGGTTCCATGCCGCCGCCGCCTTCTGGGCGGCACGGGCCAACCTGGTGACCCGCAATCCCGAAAGGGTGACGCCGTTCCTGGAGGCCGCCGCCGAACGGCCGCGCACCTTCTACGGCCTGTTGGCCATGCACATGCTGGGCCGTCCCATGCCCTTCCGCTGGACGCCGCCGCCCATGGAGGCCGACACCTTCTCGGCGCTCATGGAACGGCCGCGCGGCAAGCGGGCCATGGCGCTCCTGCAGATCGACGAACTTCGCCGGGCCGGCCGGGAACTGCGCAACCTGACCAAGGGCGCCGACGAGTTCCTGTCCCGCGGCGTCCTCGCCTTGGCGGCCCGGGTCAACATGGCCGAACTGGCGGTGCGTCTGGACGAGCGGCTCTACCCCGCCGGCGGCGGCTTCGACGGCGCCGCCTATCCCATCCCCGCCTGGGCACCGGCCGGCGGCTTCCGTGTCGACCGAGCCCTGATCTATGCCCTGATCCGCCAGGAATCGCGGTTCAACCCGAAAGCCAAAAGCTGGGCCGGGGCCCGCGGCCTCATGCAGCTGATGCCGGGCACGGCCAGGTTCGTGGCGCGCTCCAACCGCATCCGCTACAACTCCCGGCGCAAGCTCTACCAGCCGGAAATGAACCTGACGCTGGGCCAGCGCTACATCGAGATGCTGTTGAAGGACACCAAGATCAAGGGTGACCTGTTTCTCATGGCGGCGGCCTGGAACGGCGGCCCGGGCAACCTGAACAAGTGGCGCCGGCGCACCGACGACCTGGGCGATCCGCTGTTCTTCATCGAGAGCCTGCCGTCCCGCGAGACCCGGAACTTCATCGAGCACGTGCTCTCGAACCTCTGGATCTACCGCCACCGCCTGGGCCAGCCGACGCCGTCCCTGGCCGCCATTGCCGCCGGCGATTGGCCGGTGTATACCCCCCTCGGTCAAAACGCCTTCGAGGAGGTCGCCGACAGCAATGGGACACGCCGCTAAGACCGAGTTTCAGCCGGTCAACATCGCCATCCTGACCGTTTCCGATTCCCGCACCCTGGAGGACGACAAGTCCGGCGCCACCCTGGTCGGGCGCCTGGAGGGCGCCGGCCACAAGCTGGCGGCGCGGGAAATCGTCAAGGACGAGGTGCCGCTGATCGCCGCGCAACTGAGCCGGTGGATCGACGACCCGGAAATCGACGTGGTCATCGCCACCGGCGGCACCGGGGTTACCGGGCGCGACGTCACCCCGGAAGCCTTCGCCCAGGTCTGGGAGAAGGAGATCCCCGGCTTCGGCGAGCTGTTCCGCTGGGTCAGCTACCAGAAGATCAAGACCTCGACCATCCAGTCCCGGGCCTGCGCCGGGGTCGCCAATGGCACCTACATCTTCGCCCTGCCCGGCTCCACGGGGGCCTGCAAGGCTGCCTGGGACGAGATCCTGAACGACCAGTTGGACATCCGCCACAAGCCCTGCAACTTCGTCGAGATGATGCCGCGCCTCAACGAACACCGTTCGTGAGCCGCTCCCCATGGCCGCCGTGGAAACCCTGCTGTTCGACATGGACGGGGTGTTCTGCGCCTACGATTTCCCGACGCGGCTGAACCATCTGGAAGACGTGACCGGCGTCCCGGCGGCGGAGATCGAGGCGCGCATCTTCAAGTCCGGCTTCGAGGACGGCGCCGATCTCGGCCACTACGGCGCCGACGGCTACATCAAGGAGATCGCCCGGCTGCTCGACACCGACATGGACCGCAATACCTGGCTCGCCGCCCGGGCCGCTTCCATGACGCCCTGGCCGGAGATGGCCCAGCTGGCCCGCGACCTCAAAGGGCGCCACCCGATCGCCATGCTGTCCAACAACGGCTGGCTGCTGCGCGAGGCCATCGGCGGGATCATGCCGGAGCTCCCGGAGGTGTTCGGCGAGAGGCTGTTCTTCTCGGCCGAGCTCGGCGGCGGCAAGGAGACGCCGGCCACCTTCACCACGCTGCTCGCCGTGCTCGGTTGGCAGCCGGCGACGACGCTCTTCATCGACGACAGCGAGACCTATATCGCCTCGGCGGCGGAGGCCGGGTTGCAGACCTTCACGTTTTCCGACGTGGCCGGGTTCCGCGCCGAGCTCCTGGAGCGCGGGTTAATCTAACGCCGTCCCCTCCAGAACGTCCCGGTCTTTGACGATGGCGGCGGCCATGAAATCCAGGAAGGCGCGGATGCGGGCCGTGCGCCGGAGGTCCGCGTGGGTCAACAGCCAGAGTTCCGAGCGGACCCAGTCGGGCAGGCCCGGCACCCGCTTGAGGCCCGGTTCCACGTCGCCCAGAAAACAGGGCAGCACGGCCAGGCCGAGCCCGCCGAGCGCCGCGCCGTGGAGCGCGAACAGGTTGTTGGAGCGGAGCACCATCCGCTCGGCGCCGATCTCGGCGTTGAGCCATTTCGCCGCCTCCACGTGGGCCAGGCTTTCGTCGAAGCCGAGCCAGCGGTGCGCCCGCAGCTCGCTCGTGTCGCCGTGCAGGGCCAGGTAGGCCGGCGCGGCGTAGATGGAAAACGCGATCTCGGCGATGCGCCGGCCGACCAGTTGTTCCGGCGGCGTGAGCGTTGGGCGGATGGCCACGTCCGCCTGGCGCTTGGTCAGGTTCAGGTACTGGGTGTCGAGGACCACGTCGACGCCGACGTCGGGGTAGGCGGCGTGGAAGGCGGCGAAATGGGGGCCCAGGAAGCGATGCGCCAGGGTGTCCGTGGTGGTGACCACGACGGTGCCGCCGAGCCGCAGGTCCCGGCCGGTGACCCGGCGGTCCAGCGCCTCCACCTCGGCGCGGATGGCTTCCGCCGAACGGCGCATCTCTTCGCCGGCCACGGTGGGCACGTAGCCGTCCCGGTGGCGCTCGAACAGGCGCACGCCCAAGCGCTCCTCGAGGCCGTTTATCCGCCGGAACACGGTGGAATGGTTGACGCCCAGGGTCCGGGCGGCGCCGGACAGGCTGCCGGCCTCGGCGACGGCCTGGAAGATGCGGATGTCGTCCCAGTCCATGGGGGCTCATCCCCGTCTTTGCAATATTGCAAAGTTAATCTGCAATTTTTTCGAATATTCGTGCAAATAAAAACATATTAGGGTCCCGGCAACATTCACCCCGAAGCAAGGCCCCGACAAAAGGCCCCAACAAAAGGATAGTTGCCATGACTGACACCATCGAAACCAAGACGGCGCCCTACGCGGCCCTTGTGCTCCGCGTCGCCTTAGGCGTCATGTACCTGACCCACGGTCTGATCCTCAAGGTGATGACCTTCACGCTCCCCGGTACGGCGAAGTTCTTCGCCTCGCTGGGCTTCCCGGAATTCGTCGGCTACCTGGTGCCGTTCGTCGAGATCGCCGGCGGCCTCGCCCTGATCCTCGGCGTCCAGGTGCGCCTGGTCACCATCGGCCTGCTGCCGATCCTTCTCGGCGCCGTCTGGTTCCACGCCGGCAACGGCTGGGTGTTCTCCGCCCAAGGCGGCGGGTGGGAATACCCCCTCTACCTGGTCGTCGCCTCCGTGGCCCAGGTGCTGCTGGGCCGGGGCGCCTTCGCCCTCAGCCGGGACTGGACCCCGTCCCTGCCGGCCGCCGAGGCGGCCCGATGAAGGCCATGATCGAAGGTGCGTGGACCGGAGACCTGGATTCCGATCCGGGTCTCCGGGCCCGCTACCAGGCGGCGGAGAAGGATACATTCCGCCGCCGCATCACCGCCGACGGCGCGGGCGGTTTCAAGGCCGAACCCGGCCGCTACCACCTCTACGTCTCCTACGCCTGCCCCTGGGCCAACCGGACCATCCTGTACCGCAAGCTGAAGCGGCTCGACGACGTGGTTTCCATGTCCGTGCTGCATCCCCGCTGGGGCGGCCCCGACGGCTGGAGGTTCGGTGAGACGGACAAGAGCACCCGCGACCACGTGGGCGGCCGGGATTTCCTGCACCAGGTCTACGCCGCCGCGAAGCCCGACTACACGGGACGCGTCACCGTGCCGGTGCTCTGGGACAAACGCACGGGCACCATCGTCAGCACCGAATCGGGCGACATCATCCGCATGTTCGACTTAGAATTCGACCAATGGGCCGACGCCTCGGTGCGGTTCTATCCGGACGACCTGGCCGTAGGCATCGACGAGCTCAACCGGACTATCCTTCCGCACGTCTGCATGGGCGTCTACAAGGCGGGCTTCGCGGGCACCCAGGCGAACTACGACACCGCCATCCGCAACCTGTTCCTCACCCTGGACATGCTGGAGGACCGCCTGGCGGACCGGGAATTCCTGTTGGGCGAGCGCGTCACCGAGGCCGACTGGCACCTGTTCATGACCCTGGTCCGCTTCGACGCCGTCTACCACGCGGCCCTGAAATGCACCTACCGGCGGCTCCTCGACTATCCCAACCTGAGCCGCCACACGCGGCGGCTCTATGAGCTTCCGGGCGTCGCCCGGACCATCAGGCTCGATCACGTGCGCCTGCACTACTTCGATGATCTGGGGATCGGCAATCGGCGCATCGTCGCCGCCCAGCCGGCCCGGGATTTCCGCTCCGCCGCCTGAGCCGGCCTTGCGCCCGCCCTGCCGAGCCGTCACAACTGTCCCATGGTTGCGGATCACGGTTGGCGGGGCGACGGCCGGTTCCGTCTGGCGAAGCTGGACGGGAAATTGCTCATGCGCTTCGCCGGCATCTCCACCAAGCGGACCCGCCTGAACGCCGAGATGGGCGCCTTCTTCCGCAAGCACTACCGGGGCCTCAGGCCCCGGTTCGGCGACTTCGCCGTCGCCATCTACGTGGAATGCGTCAAGCCGAGCCGGCGCATCGACGCCGACACCGTGGCCAAGGCCTGCCTGGACTCGCTCACCGGCATCGTCTGGAAGGACGACAGCCAGGTGGTGCGGCTCACCGTCGACAAGATCGCCGCCGAGACCGACGCCGTCACCGTGGTCATCGAGAAGGCCGGCGCGTCGGCGGCGCCCGCGGAACTGGCCGCTTTGATCGCCGCCGCCGACGGGTTACGATGAAGCCATGGCCGTTCACCGTCCCGCCCGCCGCCTGCTCGCGCTGATGATCTGCGCCTCGGCGCTGACTGGCTGCGCCGCATCCAAGGGATCATGGCAGAAGCCCGGCCTGACCACCGACCAGTGGGCCGTCGACCACGCCACCTGCCAGAGCCGGGCCCGCAACCAGGCGGCGGACGAATACCAGCCCTACGCGCGCTCCACCTACATGGGATCGGGCGGCGTCGACAACGCGTCCGGCTACAACACCCTGATGCGCCGCCATGAGGCGCGCCGCAACACCCAGGCCATCTACGAACGCTGCCTGAAGCGCAAGGGCTACAGCCGAAGCGCGCCGAAAAAGGCCGCCGGCCAGCAGGGCTGAAAAAAAACGGCGGCCCTAGAGCAGATCACGGATTATCGGAATCACGAAGTGATTCCGATAATCCGTGATCTGCTCTACTCTTATAAAACCGATCGGATTCACACGTTTAAACGGAAACATGATGTTTCCGTTTAAACGTGACCCGATCCGGGGCCGCCGCAATTCACTTGGGAGAGACGGTGGATATGAGATTCAGGCGGCGCGCCGCAGGATGGCTTCGACCTTGATGGGCTTTTCGACCTTCGGCGCGGCTTCCGGCGCCTCGGCTTCCGGCACCGCTTTGTCCAACGGATAGGTGCCGGCCGCCACGGCCTCGATGTCGCCGCGGGTCAGGCCGATGTCGTCCAGCATCCGGTCGTCCATATTCATCAGTTGCTGGCGTACCTGGACGCCGGCGAAATAACGCGACACGGCTTCAGCGGCGCCTTTCAAGAGGCGGCCCAGCTTTTCGCCGACGCCGATGTAATGAGCCGGCCGGACGTCCATGTTGTCGTTCCAGCGACGGGTGTAATACATCGCTTCGTAAGGAAAGAAGGCGATGGTGCTGTGATCGTCCTGGGTGTGGTGTCCTAAGGTCATGGCTCGATCCTTTCTTGGTCTTGCGGGGCACCGTGGTCCGCCGGTGCTTGACGCCCGTTTGAATTCATAAGCTCGCTTAATATATACGCCCATTTCCGACCCACGAGGTACGTTATTGTTGCGATGCAGCATTCGAAAAACCGCATATCTTTGAATCGGTTCAATCCGGCGCTTTCCAAATAGCCGTGAAGTGCTCTAGCTTGGCCCCATGGACGAGACCGCCGCCCCATCCGCATTGACCGGACTGCTTCGCGAGGCCGGCAGTCAACTGACCGCCGAGGAGGCGGAAGCCTTGCTCGGCGGCGTCGCCGCGGCGCCCCAGGCCGCCGACGCCGAAACCTGGCTCGGCTTGATCTGCCCGGACCCCGGCCCCGAATTGCTGGAAACCTTGATGGCGCGACTCGCTGAGCTTCGCGGCGCCGATCACGGGCTGGCGGCGAGGCGCACCGTGCCCGACCGGCTGGCGGCGCTGCGGGCCGAGTTGAAGGCCCGGGAATTGGACGGCTTCATCGTGCCCCGGGCCGACGAGCACCAGGGCGAGTACGTGGCCGCCGGCTCGGAGCGCCTGGCCTGGCTCACCGGCCTGACGGCCTCGGCCGGCCTGGCCGTGGTCCTGGCCGAGACGGCGGCGGTGTTCGCCGACGGCCGCTACACCCTGCAGGCGGAAGCCCAGGTGGATGGCGAGCTGTTCACCCGCCGCCACCTCACCGACGAGCCGGCCACGGACTGGATCACAGACAACCTCCCCAATGGCGGCAAGCTGGCATACGACCCGTGGCTTTTGACCCCCGGCCAGGTGAGCCGCTATGAGGCCGCCTGCAAGAAGGCCGGCGGCGAGCTGGTGGCCGTCGACGAGAACCCCGTGGACGCCGTCTGGACGGACCGGCCGCCACCGCCCCTGGCCCCGGTGCGCCATCTCGAGACGGCCTACGCCGGCGAGACGGCGGAGGACAAATGCCGGCGCATCGCCGAAGCGCTCGGCGAGACCGGCGCCGACGCGGCGGTGCTGACCGCGCCCGATTCCGTCGCCTGGCTGTTGAACGTGCGCGGCGGCGACGTGCCCTTCACCCCCTTCGCGCTGTCCTTCGCCGTGCTGCATGCGGACGCCGGCGTCGATTGGTTCGTCGACCAAAGGAAGCTGCTGCCGGACCTGCCGGCCAACATCACCAACAGGGTCCGCATCCGCCCCGTCGACGAGCTCGGCCCGGCCCTGGACTCACTCGGCGAAGCGAAGAAGAAGGTGCGCATGGATCCGGCCACCCAGCCGGCCTGGGTCTCCATGCGCCTGAAGGCCGCCGGCGCCGCCATCGACCGGGGCCCGGACCCCTGCCAGTTGCCGAAGGCCCGCAAAAACGCCGTGCAGATGGACGGCATGCGCGCGGCGCACCTGCGCGACGGCGCCGCCGTGACCCGCTTCCTGGCCTGGCTGCCCGAGGCGACGGCCGGCGGATTGACGGAGATGCAGGCCGCCGACCACCTGGAGGCCCTGCGCCGCGAAAACGACCTTTACCGGGGCCTGAGCTTCCCGACCATCGCCGGGTCCGGGCCCAACGGCGCCATCGTCCATTACCGGGTGACCGAAGAGACGGACCGGCCCCTGGGCGACGGCGAGCTGTTCTTAGTGGATTCCGGCGCCCAGTACCTGGACGGCACCACGGATATCACCCGCACGGTGGCCATCGGCGCGCCCAGCGCCGACATGCGGCGCCATTTCACCCTGGTCTTGAAGGGCCACATGGCGCTGGCCCGGGCCCGGTTCCCGGAAGGCACCACGGGCAACCAGTTGGACGTGCTGGCCCGCCAGGCGCTGTGGGCGGAGGGCCTGGACTACGACCACGGCACCGGCCACGGGGTAGGCAGCTTCCTCAGCGTCCACGAGGGTCCGCACCGGATCACCAAGACCGCCAACCGCACCGAGCTTCAGCCGGGCATGGTGGTCTCCAACGAACCGGGCTACTACCGGACCGACGCCTACGGCATCCGCATCGAGAACCTGGTGGCGGTGAGCGAACTGGAACGCCCGGCCGGCGCCGAGCGGGACGTGTTCGGCTTCGAGACCCTGACCTTGGCACCCCTGGACCGCAGCCTCATCGACACCGCGCTCCTGGACGCTCCGGAGATCGCCTGGATCGACGCCTACCACGCCCGGGTCCGGGACGCCATTACGCCCCTGGTCGACGAAGCCGTCGGGGTATGGCTCGCTGAAGCGACGGCGCCGTTGGACTGAAGCGTTTCGAGTTTTCTCGGTGTCGGAATTACCCGCGCTCGCCTGCCGGCGGTCCCCACCCCCATCCCGACCTTCCCCCATCGAGGGGGAAGGGGAATTTCAATGGATATGACATTATTTTTCCCTCCCCCCTTGTGGGGGAGGGTTAGGGTGGGGGGATGAAAGCGCCATCCGGCGCGTCGAAAATGAGTTCCGCCTGCCTGCCGCGAATGTTCCTCATCTCTCCGGCCCGCCGACCTCGTAGAGGTACACCGGGCTTTTGTAGAGATCGCGGGCCGTCACCCGGTCCACGGGCTGCCAGTCCGGGATGGCGAAGGTGCTGGAGACCACCAGGGCGCCGGCGGGCAGTTCGGCTTCCAGTTTCCCCCGCAGCTCCGCCAACAGGTTGGCCGACAGATAGCAGACGACGAGCCCGTTCCCCGAGAGCTCACACTTTCGGAAATCACCAAACCGCAGGCGCAAATTGGGACGCGGCTGGAAGACCAGCCTGAGGCGCGAGACCAGCCACGGCAAGGGGGAGATCTCCAGGCCGATGACGGCGCGGTCCGGATAGCGCTTCGCCAAGGCCAGCGACAGGCCGCCCCAGCCGGCCCCCAACTCGATGATCGGGGCCGCCTCGCCGCCCGGCAGCCGTGCCGGCAACAGCTCCAGAACGGCCCGGCGGACGGCCGGCGAGGTGGGGGTCGGCGGGCTTCCCGTCAACACCGTGGTGAGCGCCACCGAGGCGATGGCGACCAAGGCGCCCGCCAGAACCCAGATTTCCAATGTCATCGACGGCCTATGACTGGTTGTCAAAGAGGCGAATGTATATAAAATTCTGCCCGAAAGCGATCTGAAGAGGCCTTGATCATGGGACTGTTTGGAAAGAAGAAGAAAAAGCAACCTCTGGGCCCGCCGCAGGATCCGAAATGGGTCCACGGCGAAGGCGGGCGCTTTCCGAAGTTTCTCGACCTCGACCCGGAGGCCGCCGGCCTGAACCGCAAGTCAGCCGTGTTCGCCATCTAGCACACGGGGGTCTCGCCGGGCTGGGTTTATATCGGCCGCTCCGGCGACCTGGCCTCGACCTTCTTCGAGTTGGGCGAGAACGAGGAGATTCTGCAGTACCGGGAGCGCGGAAACCTCTATGTTTCCTGGTGCTATATCCGCGACGAGTTCCAGGACGGCGCGGTGACCTACTTGACCAAGGCCCTCAAGCCGAAGGTGGAGAACCAACTGGCGGCCAGCGAGGACGACGTCGACATGGTCGCCATCTATCCACCGGGCATGGTGCCGAAGGACGCAAAATAATATCTTAGGCCGCGTCCGGCCGGCGCACCGCGACGATCTCGACGATCTCCGCCATGATGGTGCTCAAATCGAAGTCCTTGGGCGTATAGACCCGGGCGACGCCGGCCTCCATCAAGGCCGCCGCGTCGTCGGCCGGAATGATCCCGCCGACGACGACGGGAATGTCCGCCAGGCCGGCCTCCTTCATGCGGTCCACCACTTCGGTGATCAACGGCAGGTGCGACCCGGACAGCACGGACAAGCCGACCACGTGGACGCTTTCCTGAAGCGCCGCTGAGACGATTTCCTCGGGCGTCAGGCGAATGCCCTCGTAGACCACCTCCATGCCCGCGTCCCGGGCCCTGACGGCGATCTGTTCGGCGCCGTTGGAATGGCCGTCCAGCCCCGGCTTGCCGACCAGCATCTTGATCCGCCGGCCCAACCGGTCGGAAGCCGCCTCCACGGCCTCGCGGAGCGCCGCCATGTCCAGCGCCGTGGCCGATTGGGCGCCGCCGACCCCGGTGGGCGCCCGGTACTCGCCGAACACGTTCCGCAGGGCGGCGCCCCATTCGCCGGTGGTGACGCCGGCGTGGGCGCAGGCGATGGAAGGCGCCATGATGTTGGCCCCGTCGCGGGCCGCCGCCTCGAGATCGCCGATGGCCTTTTGGGCGGCCGCCGCGTCGCGGCTCTCGCGCCAGGCCCGCAGGCTCTCGATCTGGCGGGCTTCCGCCGCCGGGTCGACGCTGAGGAAGGAATCGCCGGCCCCGGCCAGGGGGGAGTCCTCGCCTTCCTGGAACCGGTTCACGCCGACCACCACCTGTTCGCCGGCTTCGATGGCCTGAAGGCGGGCCGCGTTGCTTTCCACCAGGCGCCGCTTCATGTAGTCGACGGCCGCAACGGCGCCGCCCATCTCTTCGATGGCCGCCAGTTCGTCGCGGGTCGCCTGCTTCAGTTCCTCGACCTTGGCCTCGATGACCGGCGAGCCGTCGAAGATGTCGCCGTATTCCAACAGGTCCGTCTCATGGGCGACGATCTGCTGCAGGCGCAGCGACCATTGCTGGTCCCAGGGACGCGGCAGGCCCAGGGCCTCGTTCCAGGCGGGCAGCTGCACCGCCCGGGCCCGGGCGTTCTTCGAAAGCGTCACCGCCAGCATCTCCAGCAGGATCCGGTAGACGTTGTTCTCCGGCTGCTGTTCCGTGAGGCCGAGGGAATTGACCTGCACGCCGTAGCGGAAGCGGCGGAACTTCTCTTCCTCGACGCCGTAGCGCTCACGGGTGATCTCGTCCCAAAGCTCCGTGAAGGCCCGCATCTTGGACATCTCGGTGATGAAGCGGATGCCGGCGTTGACGAAGAAGCTGATGCGTCCGACCACCCGCGGGAAATCATCTTCCGGCACCTGGCCCGACTCCTTGAGCCGATCCAGGATCGCCACCGCGTTGGCCAGGGCGAAGGAAATTTCCTGCACCGGCGTCGCGCCGGCCTCCTGCAGGTGGTAGGGGCAGACGTTGATGGGATTCCACTTCGGGATCTCCTTGTAGGTATAGGAGATCACGTCCGTGGTCAGCCGCATGCTGGCTTCCGGCGGGAAGATGTAGGTGCCGCGCGACAGGTATTCCTTGATGATGTCGTTCTGGATGGTGCCGGCGAGCTTCTTCGCATCGGCGCCCTGGCGTTCGGCGGCGGCCACGTAAAGCGCCAGCAGCCAGGCCGCCGGCGCGTTGATGGTCATGGAGGTGTTCATGTCCTCCAAGGGGATGCCGTCGAACAGGGTCTGCATGTCGCCGATGTGGCCGATGGGCACGCCCACCTTGCCGACCTCGCCGCGGGCCAGCGGATGATCGGCGTCGTAGCCGGTCTGGGTGGGCAGATCGAAGGCCACACTGAGCCCCGTTTGGCCGCGGTCCAGGTTCTTGCGGTAGAGCGCGTTCGATTCGGCCGCCGATGAATGGCCCGAATAGGTGCGAATCAGCCAGGGCCGGTCCTTCGACGGGCTTTTCGCTTCGGCGCCGTTTGTTTTTGCGTCTGCGAAATTTTCTTTCATGAATCCGGCCTTTTCATCGGGTGCATATCTCTAACCATTTGAAATAAAAGAATTCTATAAGAAATATTCTTTCGTTTTCATCTGGACCTACGCAATTTAACAAATTGTGCATTGCGAAGAAAGCCCCAAAGAGCTATGACATCCTGGCTTTTGTAACAAGGCCGTGACAGGGCCCGCCCCCGCGCCGCCCCGAGACCAACGAGGAGTTGACCATGAGCGAAGCCGCCCAAGTTGTCGATAGCGCCGAAGCATCCGATGTCGTCGAGCTCTATCCCGGACAGGTGAAGAAGGATCTTTACGAGCTTGGCGAGTTCCCGCCCCTCGGCCACATGCCGAAACAGATGTATGCCTGGGCGATCCGCCGCGAACGCCACGGCAATCCGGATGAAGCCATGCAGGTCGAGGTGGTCGACGTGCCGGAACTGGACAGCCACGACGTGCTGGTCATGGTGATGGCCGCCGGCGTCAACTACAACGGTGTGTGGGCCTCCCTGGGGCTGCCCATCTCCCCCTTCGACTACCACAAGGCCGAATACCACATCGCCGGCTCCGATGCGTCGGGCATCGTCTATGCCGTCGGTTCCAAGGTGAAGCGCTTCAAGATCGGCGACGAGGTCGTGGTCCACTGTAACCAGGACGACGGCGACGACGAGGAGTGCAACGGCGGCGATCCCATGTTTTCCACCTCGCAGCGCATCTGGGGCTACGAGACGCCGGACGGGTCCTTCGCCCAGTTCTGCCGGGTCCAGGACCGCCAGTGCATGCCCAGGCCCAAGCACCTCACCTGGGAGGAAAGTGCGTGCTACACGCTGACGCTCGCCACCGCGTACAGGATGCTGTTCGGCCATCGCCCGCACATCCTGCGCCCGGGCCACAACGTTCTGGTCTGGGGTGCCTCCGGTGGTCTCGGGTCTTTCGCCGTGCAGCTCTGCGCCGTCTCCGGGGCGAACGCCATCGGCGTGATTTCCGACGAAAGCAAACGCGATTTCGTCATGGGGCTCGGCGCCAAGGCGGTGATCAACCGCAAGGACTTCAACTGCTGGGGCCAGTTGCCCGAGGTCAACGGCCCGGGCTTCGGCGACTACATGAAGGAGACCCGCAAGTTCGGCAAGGCCATTTGGGACATCACCGGCAAGGGCAACGACGTGGATTTCGTCTTCGAGCATCCCGGCGAAGCGACCTTCCCGGTGAGCTGCAACGTGGTCAAGCGGGGCGGCATGGTGGTCTTCTGCGCCGGCACCACGGGCTACAACCTGACCATGGACGCGCGCTTCGTCTGGATGCGCCAGAAACGCATCCAGGGCAGCCACTTCGCCAACCTGAAGCAGGCCGCCCAGGCCAACCAGTTGGTCATCGAGCGCCGTATCGATCCGTGCATGTCCGAGGTCTTCTCCTGGGACGACATCCCGGCGGCGCATATGAAGATGCAGGCCAACCAGCACAAGCCGGGCAACATGGCGGTCATGGTGCAAGCCGTGAAGCCGGGCCGGCGGACCATCGAGGACTGCATCGAAGCCTAGGCGACATTGACGCGACAGAGTCTTGATCAAGGGGGATAAGCCCATGGACGGCGGTTCGGCCGGCGCGACGGCACCTGTTCTGGACGACCTTCTCGCGGCCTGCGCGGAAGCGCTGCCGGCCGCCGAGGACGTTTTGCTGGCGGCCCGCCAGGCGGTGGCCGAGAAGGTCAGCGTCGACGGGAAAGTCGACGGCAAGCGCCTTGATGCGGAACAGTTCGCGGCCCACGGTTTCGCCTGGCTGACCACCTACGTGGAAGGGCTCCGCCAGATGCTCGACTGGGCGAAGCGCCTGGAGGCCGGCGGAAATTTGGGTGAGCTGGAACAGCTCATGGTGCAGGCCGCCTTCGGCGAGTACCTGAACCAGATCTCCGGCGGCATCGCGCTCTCCCAGGTGGAGGTCGTCCGTCCCGCCGACATGGGCCTGACGGATGGCGATCTGAAACCGCTTTCGGAAGGCGCCGCGGCCCGGCTCCGGGCGGAGGGCAACACCGCCCAAGTCCGTGGGCGCATCGCCGAACTGATGGCCGACGGGCACTTCGGCAACTTAGGGCTGGAAGACGAGATGCTGGAGATGATCCGCAATCAGTTCCGCCGCTTCGTCGACGACCAGGTCATGCCCCACGCCCACGAGTGGCACCTGAAAGACCAGTTCATCCCCATGCCCGTGGTCGAGCAGATGTCCGAGCTCGGCGTCTTCGGCCTCACCGTGCCGGAACACCGGGGCGGGCTGGGCATGGGCAAGACGGCCATGTGCCTGGTCACCGAGGAACTGAGCCGCGGCTACATCGGGGTCGGGTCCTTGGGCACCCGCTCCGAGATCGCCGCCGAACTGATCCGTCTCGGCGGCACCGAGGAACAGAAGGAAACCTATCTGCCGAAGATCGCCTCAGGCGAGATCCTGCCCACCGCCGTTTTCACCGAGCCCAACACGGGCTCCGATCTCGGCAGCCTGCGCACCCGGGCCGAGAAGTCGGGCGACGTCTACCGGGTGAAGGGCAACAAGACCTGGATCACCCACGCGGCGCGTACCGACATGATGACGCTGTTGGTGCGCACGGACGCCGACGAGCCCGGCTATCGCGGCCTCTCCATGTTCCTGGCTGAGAAGCCCCGCTCCGACGACCCGGACGACCCGTTCCCCGCACCGGGCATGAGCGGCGGCGAGATCGAGGTGCTGGGCTACCGGGGCATGAAGGAATACGAGATCGGCTTCGACGGCTTCGAGATCCCCGCCCAGCAGCTCCTCGGCGGCCAGGAGGGCCAGGGCTTCAAGCAGCTCATGGCGACGTTTGAGTCGGCCCGCATCCAGACCGCGGCGAGGGCCGTGGGCGTGGCGCAGAACGCCATGGAACTGGGAATGGCCTACGCCCAGGAGCGGATCCAGTTCGGCGGTCCCATCTACGGCTTCCCGCGGGTTTCCGGGAAGCTCGCCTGGATGGCCGTGGAAACCATGATCGCCCGCCAGCTCACCTACTTCGCGGCCCGGGAGAAGGATTCCGACCGGCGCTGCGACATCGAGGCCGGCATGGCCAAGCTGTTGGCCGCCCGAGTCGCCTGGTCGAACGCCGACAACGCGCTGCAGATCCACGGCGGCAACGGCTACGCGCTCGAGTACCCCATCTCCCGGGTGCTCTGTGATGCCCGGATTCTCAACATTTTCGAGGGCGCGGCCGAAATTCAGGCCCATGTCATCACCCGGGGCTTGCTTTCCGGACGCAACTGAACGACAAGGTTGGCATGCCGTCCATCCGACCCGCCACCGACGCCCCCGCGGTCATCGAGATCATCGACGGCTGCTATAGGGAATACGAAGGCTGCGTGCTTTTGGTCGACGAGGAGGAGCCGGAGCTCCGCGCGCCGGCCAGCGCCTTCGCCGAGATGGGCGGCGCCTTCTGGGTCGCCGAGGACGAAGCCACCGGCATCGTCGGCACCATCGCCGTGGCGCCGGCCGACGCGCCGGGCACGGCCCGCATCCACAAGCTCTACGTGGCCAAGGAGGCCCGCGGCCGGGGCCTGGGCGCCAAACTCTGCACCTTGGCCGAGGAGATGGCCCAGGAATTCGGCGCCGATTGGATGGTGCTCTACACGGATACCCGCTTCATCCAATCGCACCGCCTCTACGAGCGCCTCGACTATAACCGCCTGCCCGGCGAACAGCGCCGCGCCGACGCCTCGCAAAGCATCGAATACCTCTATTCCAAGACCTTGAAGTAACCGCCCGTCTCCCCGGCCCCGGGGGCGCGCCCTATTCCCGACTCGCCAGCTGGCGGCGCAGCATCTCCATGATCACCGCGACCTCGTCCGTTTCCAACCGGCCGTGGCCGGTGAGGAAGTCGGCCATGTCACGGCCCGTGTAGCGGCCCATGAGGCGGCTCGAGCGGATGATCAGTTCGCGCCTGGCCAGGATCACCGCCCGGTCGTGGCAGATGCGGCAGTGCGTGTGGAACAGATCACCGGATTCGAAGATGAAGGCCAGGTGATCCACCATCATGGGGATCTCGGCGCCCTTGAGGCGGCCGTGGCCGTCGGCCATGTAGAGACGCATCTCCTCGCCGCTTTCGCGGCCGATGATCTTGCCGTCCCGGCGCTCAAGGTTGTCGCGGACGAAGTCGCGGGCGTGGGGCGCGTGGCAGCGGCTGCAGCGCCGTTCGTAGACCTCGTGCGGGTCGGCGGCCAGGGCGGCGGTTGTCGGGAAAAACCCGACCGCCGACACGAACGCCAAGGCCATTGCCGCCAGCCGTCGCCATGTCATGGGGGGTCTCCTGGTCACCAAGGACCGTAGAGGCAAGGATACCACGCCCGGCCGGCGGCGCATTGACGCCGGTTAGGGTGAAGCCGCGGCTTTCCCCGGCGGCGCCCATTGACCTATGATCGGGGCCATGCGGAAGGGAACCACACTGCGGGGAGCGCTGATCGGTCTGGTGGTGATGGCCGGCCTGGCGGCCCCCGGCGCCGGCGCCGAGGAGAGCTGCGCGGAATGCACCCACACCCGGGCCTATGACACGGCCCGCAGCTTCGGCGCCGAGCCTAAGCGGGGAATCATCCTGCATTTGCACGCCTGCGGCGGGCTGGACCTAGCTTCCGGCGGCTGGCAGGCGGCCTGGCTGGATTATCTCACGGCCAGCGGCTTCCTGGTGATCGCCATGGACAGCTTCGCCGACAAGCGCCCGCCGGCGGTCTGCCCCGGCAACGAAAAGGCGACGCCGACCTTGAAGAACCTGATCTTCTCGCACCGCATCCAGCAGATCGAATACGCGGTGAAGAAGATCCGCGAGCACCACCCGGGGCGCCCGCTGTTCCTCTGGGGTCACGCGGAGGGCGGCCGGGCGGCGACCATGATCACCGCCGACATCGACGGCATCGTCTCCACCGGCGCGGCCTGCCCGGACGAATGGCTGGACGGCATCGCCGACAAACCGCTGCTGGTGATCCAGGGGAACGACGATCCGAACCTGCAGGGCGCCAAGGCCAATCCCCTCTACGGGTCCTTGGAAGGGCGTTGCCAGATGCAGATGACCGACCCGAAATGGCAATGGCTGATCGTCGACGGCATGCGCGAGGCGGCGGCCCTTGAGCGGGATGCCATCAAGGCGCGCCTCGCCAAGTTCCTGGGCATTCCCGCCGCGCCCTGAGGCGCCGATCACCGCAACGGACCCGAAACGAGAGTCAACCCGGACGCCGATTTTTGGTAGAATTGACCGGTCAACTTCGTGTCTCGAGGCGGAATTTATGTTGTTGGCGAGGCTTCTGAAGCACCTGATCCGGGTGGGCACCCTCACCGTCATCGATGCGGCGGGGAGGCCGCACCGGTTCCAAGGCGGGACGGCGGGCCCGAGCGTCACCGTGCGTCTGCACGACAGACGCCTGCACCGGCTTCTGTTCTACAACCCGGACCTGCACGCCGGCGAGGCCTATACCAACGGAACCCTCACCGTCGAGGACGCCAGCCTCTACGATTTCCTCGAACTCATCGGCCGCAACGTGGAGTTGGCCGGCGGCTTCCATCCGCTGACCGACGGGGCGCGCTGGATGGACAAGCTGTTCCGCCGCCTGCACCAGTTCAACCCGGCCGGCTGGGCCCGGTCCAACGTGGCCCACCACTACGACCTTTCCGGCGCCCTCTATGACCTGTTCTTGGATACGGATCGCCAGTATTCCTGCGGCTACTTCCCCACAGGCTCCGAAGACCTGGAGACGGCCCAGGCCCTGAAGAAGCGCCATATCGCGAAGAAACTGCTGATCCGGCCGGGCCAGACGGTGCTCGACATCGGTTCCGGATGGGGCGGTATGGGGCTCTACCTGGCGCGGGACTTCGGCGCCCGGGTGACCGGCGTGACGCTTTCATCGGAGCAACTGAAACTGAGCCGGTCCAGGGCCGAAACCGCCGGCCTCGCGGACCGGGTGGACTTCCGGCTCCGCGACTACCGGTCCCTGGAGGGCCGTTTCGACAGGATCGTCTCGGTGGGCATGTTCGAGCACGTGGGCGTCGGCTACTACCGCACCTACTTCCGCAAAATCCGCCAATTGCTGGCCGACGACGGGGTCGCCCTGGTGCATACCATCGGCCGCTTCGATGCGCCCGGCACCACCAGCCCCTGGATCCGCAAGTACATCTTCCCGGGCGGCTACATCCCGGCCCTCTCGGAGATGATGGCGGCCGTCGAGAAGGAGGGCCTGTGGACCACCGACGTCGAGGTGCTGCGGCTGCATTACGCGGCGACGCTCCGCCATTGGCGGCACCGCTTCGCCGCCAACCGGGACCGGGCCCGGGAGCTCTACGACGAGACCTTCTGCCGCATGTGGGAGTTCTACCTGGCGGTCAGCGAGGTGTCCTTCCGCCACCTGGGCAACACGGTGTTCCAGATCCAGTTGGCGCGGCGCCAGGACGCGGTGCCGCTGACCCGCGATTACCTGACCGACTGGCAGGAACCGGGCGCCGAATCCCGCACCGGCACCTGATTCCCTGGCCCCTGACCCGCGGCGCCTAGCGCGCCGTCACCGACAGCATGAACCACTTGGGAAAGGTGTCGACCAGCTTGCGCGGCCCGTCCAGGGTCAGCTCGCCGGCCTTCAACGCCTCGTTGATGGGCCGTTGGCCGAGCCAGATCTCGGTCAGGCTGCGCAAGGGCGCGGCCACGTAGAGATCGATCTCATGGCCCGGGTCCTTCATGCAGAGATCCGCGGTGCCGTCCTCGAACACCACCCACCAGCGCCGTTGCTTGGCTTTCATCCCGGTGAGCTCGAACTGCACGCTGACGCGCCGGTCGTCGGGCATGTAGCTGGCGTCCAGGTTGCGGTGCACGTCCCACATGAGCAGGCCCGGGTCCAGGTCCTGCTCGGAAATCTCGCGCCTGAGCCAGGTCTTGGCCCAGTTGGCGTAGAGCTCGATGATGGGCGCCAGTTCCCGGCCCGCCTGGGTCAGGTGATAGGTGGAGCCGCGGCCCTTCTCGGCGGAGCGGCGCTCGACGATGCCCGCGTCCTCCAGTTCCCGGAGGCAGGTCGAAAGCAGCGACGGCGACATGAGCGGCACGCCGCGCTGGATGTCGTTGAACCGGATGGACCCGGCCAGCAGCTCGCGGATCACCAGGGGCATCCACTTGAGGGCCAGGATTTCGGCGGTTTTCGCCACCGGGCAGAACTGGCCGTATTCGTTGGGCTTGCGCATGGCGGGAGGTTAATGCGATCGGTTTCCGTTAACTACAGATATTGTACTAGTTCCAAGATCACCTTTCCGTCATTTTCCGCCGGCGTCCGGGCCCATGGCCCGCGGATGAGGTAATTTCATTGAGTTAGAGGAGCGGATCATGAGTCCGAGGGACCACGTTATGACCATACAGGAAACCATCGAGGCCATTGGCCCCGACTTCGCGGCCAGGGCGGCGGACAACGACGCCAACGACGCCTTCGCCCGCGAGAACTTCGAAACCCTTAAGGCGCACCGGCTGTTTTCAGCCATGGTGCCCACCGATCTGGGCGGCGGCGGCGCCGATCATTCGGAAATGTGCGCCGCCATCCGCCGGCTCGGGAGCTACTGCGGCGCCACGGCCCTGACATTTTCCATGCACTCGCACCTGATCGCCGCGGCGGTGTTCAATCACCTGAACGGCAAACCGGGGAAGGCGTTGCTGGAGAAGGTCGCCGCGAATGAGTTGATGCTGATCAGCACCGGCGCCGGCGACTGGCTCACGTCGTCGGGCGAAATGACCAAGGTGGACGGCGGCTACAAACTGACGGCGCGCAAGAACTTCGCGTCGGGCTCGGTGATGGGCGACGTGATCATCACCTCTTCCGTCTACGACCATCCCGACGACGGCCCCCAGGTCCTGCATTTCCCGGTGCCCATGTCGGCCGACGGCGTCAGCGTCCTCGACAACTGGCAGACCATGGGCATGCGGGCGACGGGCTCCAACTCCATCCTCCTCGAGGACGTCTTCGTCCCCCATGAGGCGGTGGTGCTGAGCCGGCCGCAAGGCGAATACCACCCGGTCTGGAATCCCATCCTCGTCGTCGCCCTGCCGTTGATCATGTCCGCCTACCAGGGCATCGCCGACGCGCTTTCCGCCCGGGCCCGCAAGTTCGCCGCCGGCAAGGCGCACGACGGACAACTGCCCTATCTCATGGGTGAGATGGAAAACGCGCTGACCACCGCGGAAATCGCCTGGCAAAGCCTGGTCGCCAACGCCAATGACTGGGATTTCCAACCGACCATCGAGACCGCCAATCAGGCGTTGAAGCTGAAGACCATCGCCGCCAATGCTGTCATGGAGGTCGCCGCCAAGGCCCTGGAATCGACGGGCGGCGCCGGCTATCACCGGGGCCTCGGCATGGAGCGGTTGTTGCGCGAAAGCCTGGCCGGCCAGTTCCATCCCCTGCAGGAGAAACGCCAGCATCACTTCACCGGGCGGCTGGCCATGGGATTGGCGCCGGTGGAGGCCTGAACGGCGCCCCCCTTTCCCCGCCCGGGCACCTGTGCGACAACGCCCGAGGTGAAACCGATGGAGTGCTGCCATGACGCCGGAAATCCGGGACTTCCCCGAGACCTTCATCGTCGGCCTCGAGGCCCCCTTCGACCGCCACACCATGGCCGGCATCGTCGAACTGTGGAAGCGGCTCAATGAACGCATGGATGAGATCGTGGGCGCCACCGGCCGGGCCTCCTACGGGGTTTCGGTGATGAAGGACCGGGCGAGCCTGTCGCTGGATTACCTGGCGGCCGCGGAGGTCACCGATCTCTCGGCGGTTCCCGACGGGATGACCGGGCGCCGCATCGGCGGCGGCCCGGCGGCGGTCTTCACGGTGCCCCTCCAAGGCGTCTCCATCGGCGACGAGATCGGCGCCGCCTATGACGTCATCTGGCGCGAATGGATACCCGGCGCCGATTACCTGCCGGCCGGCGGCTACGACTTCGAGCGCTACGACGAGCGATTCGACCCGGCGACCCTGAGCGGCGAGATGGAGATCGTCATCCCCGTCAAGCCGAAGGACGGTTGAGGCCCGCATGGCCAAGCTGCGCGTCTGTTTCGTCGGCGATTCCATCACCAACGGCACCGGGGATACCGGCTTCCTGGGCTGGCCGGGGCGGCTCTGTGCGGCCGAAGTGACCGCCGGTCACGACCTGACCGACTACAACCTGGGCATCCGCGGCGACACCTCCGCCGACATCCTGCCGCGCTGGGAGGCGGAGGTCCGGGCCCGGCTGCCGGCCGGGGTTGCCTCGGCCATCGTCTTCAACCTGGGCCTCAACGATGCCACCGAGGAGGACGGCCGCATCCGCGTTCCCATGGCGGAGAGCGTCGCCAACCTGCGCGCCATGTTGAGCGGCGCCAAGGCGCTGCATCCGACGCTCTGGGTCGGGCCCACGGCGGTCGAGGATTCCCGCATGCCCCTGAAGACCGACACCGGCGAGACCCGGGACAAGCGCAACGCCCGCACCGCCGACTACAACCTGGCCTTCAAGGCGCTGGCCCATGAGTTGGACGTGCCCTATCTGGACATGTTGTCGAAAACCATCAACGACCCGGGCTGGCCGGCCCTGTTGTCCGACGGCCTGCATCCGCTGCCCGAAGGCCACCAGAAGATGGCCGAGATGGTCGGTGCGTGGGACGCCTGGCGGCGCCTATTGCCGACCGGCGCCTAGGATCTCCGCCAGGGCCCGTGTATTCGGCGTTTGCTGGCCGCGGCGCCATATGAGCAGGGTCCTGAGCCGGCTTTCCGCGGACGGCAAGGGATGGACCCTGAGGCGCTTGCGTTCCGGGAAGGTTGCGATGACGCTTTTCGGGATCAGCGCCGCGCCCATACCGGCCAGCACGCATCCCAGCATGGCGTGGTAGGAACCGAGCTCGATGGTGCGTTCCGGCAACTCGCCCAGGGCCGCGTACCAGGCTTCCAGCTTGCGGCGATGCGGGCAGCCCTGCTCGAACACGATGATCGTCTTGGGCACGCCCGCATCCAAGGGCGGATGCGGCGGCGCGGTGACGATCACCGGCTCTTCCAGGAACGCCACCATGTGATCGAACTTCGCATCGGGCACCCCTTCCGCCACCAGGGCGGCATCCAACTCGCCGGCGGCCAGGGCCGTCGCCAACTGGACGGGATTGCCGGTGCGGAGCTCCAGGCTAATTTCCGGGAAGCGATCATTAAGGGCCGTCAAGGGTGCCGGCAGCCTTACTGCGGCGGTGCTCTCCATGGCGCCCAAGCGAAACAATCCGCGTGGCCGGGCATCACGGACCGCCGTTTCCGCCTCTTCCGCAAGGGCCAGGATTCGATCCGCGTAGTCGATCAAGGTTTGTCCCGCCGGTGCCAGGCGAAGCCGCTTGCCTGCGCGGATGAAAAGCTGGACGTCCAGTTTTTCCTCAAGTTGCCGGATTCGCGTCGTCACGTTGGACTGGACGCGGTGCAACTTCTCGGCGGCACGGGTGATCCCGCCCTCGCGGACGACGGCGGTGAAGATGCGAAGGTCGGACAAATCCATATATCTCTTCAAGTGATTAAAAACATCATAATTATTCATTTTTCAAGACATTCGGCAATGGGCTATGACCCCCTCCGGCAACATTCACCCGAGAAACGGAGCAGACCCATGACCCCCGATCAAAAACGCATCGTCCAGGAGACCTGGCGCCAGGTGCTTCCCATTTCCGAGGCGGCCTCGGCCTTGTTCTACGACCGCCTGTTCGAACTGGACCCCGCCCTGCGCCCCCTTTTCGACGGCGTCGACCTGCCGGCCCAGCGGAAGAAACTGATGCAGGCCATCGCCACGGTGGTCGGCGGACTCGAGAACCTGGACGCCATGGTGCCCCAGATCTCGGCACTGGGCCGTCGCCATGCGGACTACGGCGTCACCGACGGCCATTATGAAACCGTCGGCGCGGCCCTGCTTTGGACCCTGGAACAGGGGCTCGGCGACGCCTGGACACGGGAAACGGAGGCGGCCTGGACGGCCGCCTATACGGCCATCGCGGGGATCATGCGGGAAGCCGCGAACGACGCGCTGCCCGCCGCCGATGCGGCGGTCGCCTAATTTGGCCCGCACAATGGAACCCGCAGGAGATTGAAACCATGCCCAAGGCCTATTGGATCGTTCGGGTGACGATCAACGATCAGCAGCGTTACCCCGACTATTTGGCGGCGGCCCGCCCCGCCTTCGAGAAGTACGGCGCCCGGTTCCTGGCCCGCGGCGGCCGTTTCCAATCCATGGAAGGCACCGCCCGCGAACGCAACGTGGTCGTCGAATTCCGGGACTATGAAACGGCCCAGGCCTGCTACGGAAGCCCCGAGTACCGTGCGGCGAAGGCCATCTGCCAAGCCACCGCCGAGGCCGACTTCGTCATCGTCGAAGGTGCCGTGGCCTGAGCCTCACTCGGCCAGCAGCCGGCGGATCAAATCTTCCGCCGGCGGCACGGAGAATCCGCCGAAGTGCTGGAAACGCACCATGCCCTTTTTGTCAATGAAGGCCATCTCCGGGGTCCCGCGGGTCCCGTAGGCACGCATGGTCTCGGGCAGGTAAGCGCCGTTCTTGTGCCGATCGATGCCGACCCGATGATGGATGTTCTTGCGCTTCAGGAAGGATCTGAGGCGCTGGGGGTTCTGGTAGTCGTGCCCTTCGAACACGGTGTGGATGGAAATCACCTCCAACTTGCCCGCCGCGATCTCGGCGGCGAACGCCTGCTGCCAGTGCTTCAGCAAGGGGATGGAGAACTCGTTGCAGCCGGGGCACCAGAGCTGGAAGAAATCGACGATTACCACGCGGCCCTTGAGCTCGTCCACGTTGGTCGCCTCGCCGTTCAGCCACTCGCTGATATCCCAAGCCGGTGCCGGCCTGGGCACCTGCACATGGCCGGCGGCGGCCGGCTGGGCGAAACTGGAGAAGCCTAAGAACAACAAAACAATGAGCGTGATCGGGCGCATGGAAATACCTCGTGACGGTCCACGCCAGAGATTAACCCCGCGGCCGATCAAACGCCCATCACAACCGCGTGGGCGCCGCCGGCGCTATCAAGAGGCGCTTCAGGAATAGGGATAGATTTCGAGGCCGTGGACGGCGTTGCGGACGTCCTTCGACAGGTTCACCGTCTTCACCATCTCACCGCTGTCGATATGGTAGACCACGATGGTCGCCGGCGAGACGCCGAAGATGAGAAACTCGTCCGCGAAGGTCGTCAGGCCCCGCACAAACCCGGGCCGCGCCGTCTCGTCGGGCAGGTCCGCATAGCGCATCTCGTCCCTGGGGATCGTCACCGCCGGAAAGCGGCGGCGGAGGACGCCGTCCAGGGAGCAATAAAGAACCTCGTCGTTCCCTGTATTGGCGAACAGCACGCCGTCGCGAAACAGTTGCGCGTTGTGGGTCTGGTCCGGCAGCGGCGAGACCGCCTCAGCGCCTCCGTCGCGCAGCGCGAAAAAGGCCGCCGCCCGGTAGGACGACGCATACATCACGCCATCGTCGACGAACACGGAATTGAGGTGGATCACATCATCGGCGCGTGGGCCATTGGTGGCGTTGGGGTCGAACCGCGTCAGCTTGACCCCCGACGGCCGTTTCATCCCGAACAGCTTCCAAAGCGCCTTCTTGGCGAGGCGGTCGAGATCGTTGCGCAGACAGACCCCCTGGACGAAGCGGCCCGCATCCAGATCGAAGGTCAGAATGGAATCGTAACCGGTCGAGGTGACATGCAGGCTGGGGCCGTCGATCCAGGTTTCATGGCAGTCGGCCAGGTAGGCATTGGTGAACTCATCCACCTGCCGGAAATCCCGGTCGTAGACGACGATCTTGTCGAAGGTGGTCACGTAGGTGAGTTCATCGCGGAAGGCCAAGCCGCGCAGGCCCCGCTCGGCACCGCGGTCGCGGAAGGAAATGCTGGTGTCGTCCCAATCAATGACCCGCTCCGAGCGGCTGGCCTCGAGATCGACCACATAGAGCCCGCCGTGGCTTTCGCCGACGGTCGCCGTGCGAATCACGGAACTTACAAGGACGTGCGGGAGCCTATTCTCAGTCATGGAACGAAGAAACTTACGGCAATGGAAACGCAAGTAGGAAACCCGATCGGGCAAGGCACGAGATATAGGCTATTCGGCATGAGGGATCAAAACTTTCTCAAGGCGCGGATGCCGGATGGGGTGCCGCGGCGGGCGGCGCCGAAAACCGTCGCTTTTGGCTTTCTGCCTCGCCGCCACGGCGTTAAGGTGCGGCCATGGAATGGGACGTTTACATCGCCTACGTGCTGGCCACGACCCTGCTGGTTCTCATGCCAGGCCCCATCGTCACCCTGGTGGTGGCCAACAGCCTGGGGCACGGGACGCGGACCGGCATCGCCACGTCGCTGGGCTCGGCCGCCGGGACGGCGGTGCTTTTGGCCGTCGGCGGCCTCGGCATGGCCTGGATGTTGGCTTTGCTGGCCGATTGGCTGAGCTGGATCCGCTGGGCCGGCGCCGCCTATCTGATCTACTTGGGCGTTCGCCAGTGGTGCGCCCCGGTGCACGGACTGGAAGACACGGTCGCCGACGAGGGACCGCCGAAAACGGTCTTCCTGCACGGCTTCGTCGTCGCCATCACCAACCCCAAGACCATCCTGTTCTACGCCGCCTTCTTTCCCCAGTTCATCGACCCCGCCACACCGGCGGGACCGCAACTGATGATCATGAGCCTTTCCTTCCTGGTCATCGCGTTGGTCCTGGACAGCAGCTACGCCCTGTTGGCGGGCCGGCTCCGGCCCTGGCTGAGCGGCGCCAAGCGGGGCCGACTGCGTAACCGAATCACCGGCGGGCTGTTGATGATCACCGGGGCCGGCCTGGCGCTGGTCCGCAAGAACTGATCGGCCCTTTTTCCTTGGAATTCGGCGGAAAAAAGTCGACCGCCGACGGCCATCCGCCTGTTGCCGATCCCGTCCGACGGGGCTACGGTCTTGCCATCGGGGGACAACCCAGGCCGCGGGCCGGGAGCGCCATGAATGACTAAGGAACTGCGGGGGTTCTTGCGGCTGATTCGCGACGCCTTGCGCAACCTCGCCCCCATCATCCTGGTGATCGCCTTTTTCCAGGCGGCGGTCCTGCGACAGCCGTTCCCGGACCTGGGCGGCATCCTGATCGGCCTGGCCTGCGTGATCCTGGGCCTGGCGTTGTTCGTCCAGGGCCTGGAGATGGGCCTGTTCCCCATCGGTGAGGTGATGGCCCAGGCCATGGCCCGAAAGGGCAGCCTGGTGGTGCTTCTGGCGTTCGCCTTTGCTTTGGGCTTCGGCACCACCGTGGCTGAACCGGCGCTCATCGCGGTGGTCGGCGAGGCGGCGAAGATCGCCGCCAACGGCGGGGTCATCGACGATACGGCGGCGGCGCGCGACGATTATGCCTTCGCGCTGCGCCTGACGGTGGCCTTTTCCGTGGGCGCCGCCCTGGTGCTCGGCGTGTTCCGCATCCTGGTGGGCTGGCCGATCCAGTATTTCATCATCGGCGGTTATATCCTGGTCATCGTGATCACCAATTTCGCGCCGCCGGAGATCGTCGGAATCGCCTACGATTCCGGCGGCGTCACCACGTCCACCATCACCGTTCCCCTGGTCACGGCGCTCGGCGTCGGCCTGGCCAGCACCATCCGCGGCCGCAACCCCATGCTCGACGGGTTCGGATTGATCGCCTTCGCCAGCCTGACGCCGATGATCTTCGTGATGATTTTCGGGATGTTGGCGTGATGGCCTTGGCGCTCAACATTCTCGAGACCTTCGCCGAAACCGTCTTCGACGTGTTGCCCATCGCGGTTATCCTGCTGTTCTTCCAGTTCCTGGTGATCCGCAAGGTGCCGCCGCATCCCCGGCGCATCGTCTTCGGTTTCCTTTGGGTGCTCATCGGTTTGAGCCTGTTCCTGGTCGGCCTGGAGGAGGCCCTGTTCCCATTGGGCCGGACCATGGCCAAGCAGCTCACCGATCCCGGGTTCCTTGGTATTGCCGCCGACCAGGCCGTGCACTGGCAGGACTATTTCTGGGTTTATGTTTTCGCCGCCGCCATCGGCTTCGCCACCACCGTGGCCGAGCCCTCGCTGATCGCCGTGTCCCTGAAGGCCCAGGAGATCTCCGGCGGCGCCATGCGGGCCTTCGAACTGCACATCGCCGTGGCCGTGGGCGTGGCGGTGGGCGTCGGCATCGGCGCCTATCGGATCGTTTCGGGCACGCCGCTGCCGATCTATATCATGGCGGGCTACGGTCTGGTCATCGTACAGACCTTCATGGCTTCGAAATGGATCATACCACTGGCCTACGATTCCGGCGGCGTCACCACCTCGACGGTGACCGTCCCGGTGGTCGCGGCACTGGGCCTGGGGCTGGCCTCGACCATTCCCGGACGCAGCCCGTTGATTGACGGCTTCGGCCTAATCGCCTTTGCTAGCGTGTTCCCCATCGTCACCGTTCTCGGGTATGACATGGCGGTAAACTGGCTGAGGCGCCTCGGAAAGAAAGAGCATCAGGAGGAGCACAGTGAACCTTAAAATGATCATGGCTTTCGTGGCCGACGAGAAAACGGAAACCGTCATGGAGGCGGCCCGCAACGCGGGCGCCACCGGGGCGACGGTGATCACCAGCGTGCGCGGCGAGGGCTTGCAACCGGAAAAGACCTTCCTCGGGCTCGAGTTGACGGCGCAGCGCGACGTACTTCTGTTTCTGGTGGCCGCGCCGAAGGCCCGGGAGATCCTTGAAACCATTTCAGACGCCGGCAAATTCGACGAAGAGCCCGGCAGCGGCATCGCCTTCCAGATCGAAATCGAGGACGCCGTTGGCCTGAAGACCCAGGAGGAAACCCTCATTCATGAGATCGAGGAATCGCTATGAACGAGAAAAAGATCACCACCTTAGCCGATGTCATGACCCGCGAGGTGATCATGATCGAACCCAAGGATACGGTGCATGACGCCATCAATTTGATGCGCGAACACAAGACCAGCTCGCTGATCGTCAACCGCCGCGACGAGGCCGACGAGTACGGCATCGTCGTGGTCACCGACATCGCCCGTGACGTGCTCGGCAAGAACCTGTCGCCGGAACGGGTCAATGTCTACGACATCATGTCGAAGCCCGTTGTCGCCCTGGGGGCCGGCATGAACGTGGTCTACGCCGTGCGCATGCTGGTGCGCTTCAAGCTGAGCCGGACCATCGTCGTCGATGATAACCGCGTGCCGATCGGCGTGGTGACGCTCAGGGACATGGTGCTGCGCGGCATGACGACGGACGGCTAGGCCCCCCGCAGCCAGCCTTCGAACAGCCGCGCAAGTCCGGCCGGCTGCTCCAGCGGCGTCATGTGGCCGCAGTCGGCGACGACCTCGAGGCGCGCTCCGGGAATGCTCTCGGCCAGGGCTTCCGATTCTTCGCGGCTCCTGAGAACATCATGATCGCTGGTCACCACCATGGTCGGACAGGCGATCTCCTCCAGGCGCCGGTGACCATCTTCCCTTTCCAACCCCATCTGCCGAAGGAACACGGCCTTGCCGAGACGCCGGGCCATGGCCTGGATATGATCCAACAGCGCCGCGTCGCCGCCGCGGTCCGGATGCACGGCCTGTTTCAGGGATGCCGGCGCCAGGCCGGTGAAAGGCCGCGCCTCAGCGATCTCGATCATCCGCCGGTTGCGTTCAAGGTCCCGGGCCGTGCTCCCCCGGGCCGAGGTGTTCAACAGGGCGAAATGCGTTACCCGTTCGGGCGCCGTATGCACGATCTCCCGGGCCACGTAACCGCCCATGGAGAAGCCGGCGAGGGCGAAGCGCTCGGGCGCCTGGGCGAGCACCCGCGCCGCCATGGCCGGGATATCGGCATCCCGGGTGAGATCGCCGAAATGCGGCTCCGCCAGGGCGCCAAGGTCGTCGGCCATGTAATCCCAGAGCCCCTGGTCGCACATGAGCCCCGGTAGCAAGACCAGGTGGGGCCGGCCGCTCATGAGGCGCCCGGCGGGCCGTCGACGGCGGCCGTCACGTCGCGGATCAGGCCACGCAGCCAATTGTGCCCCGGATTGGCGCCGTGGCGCTTGTGCCAATAGAGGGACCAATGGAAATCGGCGCCCTCGAAGGGCGCGTCGACGATCTCCAGGCCGTGGATATCCCGGAAATGGCCGGCGTGGCGTTCGGTCATCACGGCGATCAGGTCCGTCTGCCCGAGAATGGCCGGCACCGGCAGCCAATGGGGCACGGTCATGGCGATGCAGCGCCGGATTCCCTGGGCCGCCAGTTGGCGGTCCACGAACCGGTCGTCGAGCGGGCTCTGGGCGACCCGGATGTGCTGCAACTGGAGGAAGGTTTCCAGGCTGACGTGGCCGTCGATGGCCGGGTGCCCGCGCCGGTGCACGCAGACCATGCGGCCCTCGAACAGGTGTTCCTCGACCACCGCGGCGGGCACCTCCAACTGGGTACTGACGGCCAGGTCCAGGGTATCGCCCACCAGGGCGTCGACGGTCTTCGTCGGCGAAAGATGCTGCACATCGACGGTGATCCCGGGCGCCTCGCGCTCCAGGCGCCGGGCGAGGCCCGGCATGATCAGCAGCAACAGAAGGTCCGACATGCGCAGCCGGTAGTTGCCGGTGGCCGTCTCGGGGTCGAAGTCCGCCGTTTCCTCCACCAGCCGGCCGACCTCGCGGAGGATCGGGGTGACCCGCTCGGCCAGCTCGAGGGCGCGGGGCGTCGGCTCCATGCCGCTGCCGGACCGGACCAGCAGTTCATCGTCGAAAAGGTGGCGCAAGCGGCCAAGCGCGCTGGAGGCGGCCGGCTGCGACAGGCCGACCCGCTCCGCCGCGCGGGTCACGTGGCGTTCGGTCATGAGCGCGTCGAAAACCACCAGCAGGTTGAGGTCGATGGTCCTGAGGTTCACCGGCTGCCCTCCCTGCCCCGTGGTCAGACGACCCCGTCCGCCTTTAACTTGGCGATCTCGGCGTCCGTGAAGCCGGCCCCGGCCAGCACCTCGTCGGCGTGTTCGCCGAGGCGCGGCGGCGGTGCGGGGTCGGCCAGCACCGTACCCGTGAACTCGATGGGGTTGGCGATGGTCCGGACATGTCCCGCCGTGGGGTGATCCATCTCCCAGATCATGCCGCGGGTCTTCAGGGTCTCGCTCTCGCAGATCTCCGAGACCCGGGCGATGGCCCCGCAGGGCACCCCGGCGGCGTCGAGGATCTCGATCCATTCAGCCCGGGTCTTCTGTTTCAGGACCTCGGAAATGAGCGGCATGAGCTCGTCGCGGTTACGCACCCGGTCCGGCGCCAGGGCGTATTTCGGGTGTTCCTTCCATTCCGGCTTTTCCACCGCGTCGCAGAACTTGACCCAGAGCGAATCGTTGGCGACGCCCAGGTTCAGCCAACCATCGCCGGCCCGGATCGTCTCGTAGGGGACGATGGAGGGGTGCGCGTTGCCGCGCCGGCGGGGCGAATCACCGGTGGCGTAGTAGTTGCCCGCCTGGTAGGTGAGCAGGGATGCCAGCGCCTCCAGCATGGAGACCTTCACGTGCTGGCCCCGGCCCGTGGCGTGGCGCGCGTTGAGGGCCGCCAGGATGCCCTGGCTGAGCATCATGCCGGCCACCATGTCGGCGATGGAGGTGCCCATCTTGGTGGGCGGGCCATCCGATTCGCCGGTGATGTCCATCATCCCCGATTCCCCCTGGATGATCAGGTCATAGCCGGGGCGGCTGGCGTCGGGGCCGGAATCACCGAAGCCGGAGATGGAACCGTAGATGATCTTCGGGTTGCGCGCCGCCACGTCCCCGTAGCCGAAACCGAGCCTCGCCGCGGCGCCGGGCCGGAAGTTCTCGACCACCACGTCGGCCTCGTCGATGAGCTTCCACAGGACCTCCTTGGCGGCGTCCTGCTTCATGTCCAGGGTCAGGCTCTTCTTGTTGCGGTTGACGGTCAGGAAATAGGCCGATTCCTCGCCCTGGTAGGGGGGCGCGAAGGCGCGGGTGTCGTCGCCGGCGCCGGGGCGTTCGATCTTGATGACTTCGGCGCCCATGTCGCCCATCATCATGGTGCAGAAAGGCCCCGACAGGACCCGGGTCAGGTCGATGACCCGGATGCCGGCCAGCGGTCCCGGGTTGGATGAAGCATTGGTGTCGTCAGGTGAGGGCATCGGCCAGTTCCTTGAAGTTTTCGACGATGATGTCCGGCTGCTGGGGCTCCGTCCCGAAGGGCCGCTTGCGCCGGTCGATGAAGGCCGTGCGCATGCCGAAGGACTTGGCCCCGATGCAATCGAAGGCATGGTTGGCGACGAACAGGATGGAGGTGCGTTCCTCGCCCAGGATCTCCTCCGCCTTGGCATAGGTCTTCCAGTGCGGCTTGAAGTAGCCGGCCTCCTGGACGGAGATGGTGGTATCGAATTTAAAACCGATATGCGGCTTCGCCGCCTCCAGCATGTCCCGATCGCCGTTCGACAGGATCGCCAGTTTGTAGCCGGCGCCGCGCAACCGCTCCAGGGCCGCGATGACGTCCGGGAACGGCTTCAGGGTCTCGATCTGGCTGACCAGCCAGGCCACCTCGTCCTGGCTGTAGGCGATGCCGGCCCGGTCCATGACGTGGGAGACGGCCCGGTGGCCGATCTGCCGGTACGGTGTGTGGCCGCGATCGCAGAGCGCGTCGATCATGGAGTTCTCGAAGTGGGTGCGCCGCCACCAGGTGACGAAGCGGTGCGCCTCGCCGTCCCAGCCCTTCGCTTCAAGGAACGGCGTCACCTTTTCCGTCAGGTCCTTCTGCATGTCGACGACGGTGCCGTACTGGTCGAAGGCCAGAACCTTGATGTCGCGCTTGAGGATGTCGGCGGTGTTCATGTGAGATTCCTTTGCATCTGGAAACGATGCATCAAATTGATGAATGGTTTTATATAAATCCAACGAATAAATGCAATAGCATTATCCGTATAGCAAATATGAAGGATTGGGATTTTGGACACGGATTCACACGGATGGACACGGATTTTAGGATGATCGGGTTCCGGCCATCCGTGTTCATCCGTGTCACCATTAAGAAAACCAAGGAGGACCCCATGCCCGAGGCCGCCCGCTCCACCGTCCAGCACGACAACGCCCGCACCCGCGTCACCCTATGGGAATTCGCGCCGGGCGCCGCCACCGGCTGGCACCGCCACGAGATGGACTACGTCATCGTGCCCCTGACCACCGGCACCCTGACCCTCATCGAGGAAGGCGGCGTCGAAAACTCAGCCGAACTCACCGCCGGCGTCTCCTATTTCCGCGAGACCGGCGTCGAGCACGACGTGATCAACGCCAACGACTTCGACTTCGCCTTCCTGGAGGTGGAGTTCAAATAAACGGTCTCGAGCCGGCCTGGCCGGCGGCGCAACCGGCCATGCCCTCTGGGCCCTTGCCCCGCCGGGCCCGGTGCGCTACACCCCGGCCACGGAATCAAAAGGTTTTCCCCGTTTTTTCAGGAGCCACGAATGCCCTTCGATGATTGCAAGGTCGCCGACCTGAGCCTGGCCGATTGGGGCCGCAAGGAAATGAACATCGCCGAGACGGAAATGCCCGGCCTGATGGCGGTGCGAGACGAGTTCGGCGCCGCCCAGCCCCTGAAGGGGGCGCGGGTCGCGGGCTCCCTGCACATGACCATCCAGACGGCGGTGCTGATCGAGACCCTGACGGCGCTGGGCGCCGAGGTCCGCTGGGCGTCGTGCAACATCTACTCGACCCAGGACCACGCAGCAGCCGCCATCGCCGCCACCGGGGTGCCCGTATTCGCCACCAAGGGCGAGACCCTGGAGGAATACTGGGACTACGCGCACCGCATCTTCGAGTGGGGCGACGGCGGCACGCCGAACATGATCCTGGATGACGGCGGCGACGCGACGCTTTTGGTGCATCTCGGCATCAAGGCGGAGAAGGACCTCTCCGTCCTCGACAACCCGACCAGCGAGGAAGAGGAAGTGCTGTTCGCGGCGATCAAGAAGCGGGTCGCCGAGCAGCCGGGCTGGTACGCCGAACAGGGTGCCGCCATCAAGGGCGTGACGGAAGAGACCACCACCGGCGTGCACCGCCTGCAGCACATGGCCGAGGAGGGATCGCTCCTGTTCCCGGCCATCAACGTCAACGATTCGGTGACCAAGTCCAAGTTCGACAACAAGTACGGCTGCCGCGAAAGCCTGGTGGACAGTATCCGCCGCGCCACGGACGTCATGCTGGCCGGCAAGGTGGCCTGCGTGGCCGGCTTCGGCGACGTGGGCAAGGGCTCGGCGGAAAGCCTTAGGAACGGCGGCTGTCGGGTGATGGTCACGGAAGCCGATCCCATCTGCGCCCTGCAGGCGGCCATGGAGGGCTTCGAGGTGGTGACCATGGAGGACGCCGCGCCGCAAGCCGACATCTTCGTCACCGCCACGGGCAACATCGACGTGATCACCGTCGACCACATGCGCGAGATGAAGGACCGGGCCATCGTCTGCAACATCGGCCACTTCGATTCGGAGATCCAGATCGCCGCCCTGAAGAACTACAAGTGGGACAACATCAAACCCCAGGTGGACGAGGTGGAGTTCCCGGACGGCAAGCGGATCATCGTGTTGGCCGAGGGCCGCCTGGTGAACCTGGGTTGCGCCACGGGGCACCCGAGCTTCGTCATGTCGGCCAGCTTCACCAACCAGGTGCTGGCCCAGATGGAGATCTGGCAGAACCCGGGCAAGTACGAGAACCAGGTCTACGTGCTGCCCAAGCACCTGGACGAGAAGGTGGCGCAACTGCACCTGGGCAAGCTGGGCGCCAACCTGACGACGCTGAGCCAGGCCCAGGCCGACTACATCGGCGTCCAGGTGAATGGCCCGCACAAGCCGGAGGCCTACCGCTACTAAGCGGGCTTTCAAGCCGTTAATCCTCCTCCCCCTTGATGGGGGAGGATCGAGGTGGGGGTGGGAACCCGAAAGGGGATTTAACCTTTTCTTCGCGCCCGACGGCGCTTCCGTCCCCCCACCCTAACCCTCCCCCACAAGGGGGGAGGGAATATCCTTCGGAAACCGTCCTAACCCCCCTTCCCCCGTTCCGACAGCCAGATGCCGCCGAGCACCAGGGCCAGGGACGCGGCGTGGAAGATCTCGAAGGCCTCGCCCAGGAAGACCACGGCCAGGATCGAGGCGAACACGGGCACCAGGTTGACGAAGATGCCGGCCCGCCCGGGACCGATCAACGCCACGCCCTGCATGAAGCAGAGCTGCGCCAGGAACGACGGCAGCAGGATGACCATCCCGATGATCGCCCAGCCGAAGGGGGTCGGCCATTGGGCCTGGCCCAGCATGATCTCCGTGGCGACGAAGGGGATGGCGGTGATGAAGGCCGCTGCCGCCATCACCGCGAACAAACCCAATGCAGACGCCGCCGGGCGGTTTCGGAGCGCCAGGGTGTAGCCCGCATAGAGCGCGCAGGCGCCGACCATCAACGCGTCGCCGTGGTTGAAGGCCAGCGCCAACAGGCGTTTGAGGTCGCCGCCGCTGGCCACGGTGACCACCCCCACCAGGGTCAGGACCACGCCGGCGATCTGCAGGACGGTCACCCGGGTGCGATAGAGCGCGAAGGCCCCGAACAGCACGAACACCGGGATCGATCCCTGGATGATCCCCATGTTCACCGCCGTGGTGGAATGGGCGGCCACGTAAAAGATGGCGTTGAAGGACGTGAACCCCATGGCCCCCATGGCGCCGACGAACCAAAGCCGGCCCCGAAGCACCGCCCAGTCGTCGCGCACGTTGCGCCCGGCGATCAGGACAACCAACACCATGACGCCGGCCCAGCGCAGCATCACCAGTACCATGGGCGAAACCTCGCCCACGGCCAAGCGCCCGAACACGGCGTTGCAGCCCCAGCAGAGCGCCGTGACGGTCAGCAACAGATAGGCCCGTCCGGCGGACGGGCTGGGGGGCGACGGGTTCATGGGCGTGCGTCTCCTAAGGAGCGGCTTATAGCCCGGTGCATGACTGGCGACAATGAAATGTCCGGCAATTGTCCGGTGAATGGAAAGATGGAATACTCCGGCCCGGGAGGAAATCCATGAACGCCCAGAAACTCCGCCTGCTGTTCCTGAACGCCGGCCATTTCACCGATCACCTGTTTATGCTGATCTTCGCCAAGGCGGCGTTCAGCGCCGGCCTGGATTTCGGCCTGGCCAAGGACGGCGCCTACGCGGAAATGATCCCCTACGGAATCCCGTCGCTATTGTTGTTCGGGGCCTGCGCGCCCCTCGCCGCGCACCTGGCCGACAAGTGGACCCGCAACGGCATGATCGCCGTCTTCTATATCGGGATAGGGCTCGCATCCATCGCCACCAGTTTCGCCACCAATCCGCTGCAGATCGGCATCGGCCTGGCGGTCCTCGGCGTGTTCGCCGCCATCTACCATCCCGTCGGCATCGCCATGGTCGTCGAGGGCGGCGGCAACGTCGGCTGGCGCTTGGGCGTCAACGGGGTCTGGGGCAACATGGGCGTCGCCGCCGCGCCGCTGATCACCGGCTTTATCCTCTCCGCCTACGACTGGCGGCTCGCCTTCGTGGTGCCCGGCGTGATCTCCGTCGGCATCGGCCTGGCCTACGCGCTGTTCGTCAAGTCCGGCCACGCCCGGCCGCCGGAATCGACGCCCAGGGAGAAGGCTCACGTGGGCTTCGCACCCGGCTGGCAGCGGGCCCTCATCGCCCTGGCCCTGGTGACCAGCGCCGGCGGCTTCGTCTTCGGCACCATGACCTTCGTGATCCCGCGCATGTTCGAGGTCTCCATGCCCAATGTCAGCACCGACGTGGCCGTCACCGGCATGCTCGCCGCCGTGGTCTACGCCGTCGCCGCCTTCTCCCAGTTGGTGGTCGGCCGGGTCATCGACAAGCGCCCGGTGCGGCCCGTTCTGCTGTTCATCGCCGCCGGCCAGCCGGTGCTCATCGGCCTCATGGCCGTCAATGCCGACTACGCCCTGTTCGCCTTCACCCTGTTGGCCATGGCCTTCGTGTTCGGCCAGATCCCCATTACGGACACCGTTCTCGCCCGCTACGTCCCCGATCAGTGGCGGACCAAGGCCTTGTCCGTGAAGTTCCTGCTGAACCTGATGATCGGCGCCCTGGCGCTCTGGGTGGCCCGCACCATCCTGGCCGCCGGCGACGGCTTCAACATGGTCATGGTGGTCCTGGCCCTGGCGGCCGTGTTCATCGTCCTCGCCGGCCTGTTGCTGCCGGCCCGGGACGGCACGGAGATGGCGCCCGAGGCGGCGCCCGCTGAATAACGCCCGTGTTCGACCAGCAGGTCACCTTCATCTACACGGAAGATCTTGAGCGGAGCGCCGCCTTCTACGGCGAGACGCTGGCGCTTGAAATGGTCCTGGACCAGGGAAGCTGCCGCATCTTTAGGACCAGCCCCGGCGCCTTCCTCGGCGTCTGCCAGTGCCGCGAAGAGCGCCCGGTCAGCCCCGAGGGGGTGATCATCACGCTGGTCACCGACCACGTGGACGGCTGGTACCGGCGGCTCCGCGACAAGGGCGTGCCCTTCGACACGAAGCCCGCCGAGAACGAAGCCTTCAACATCTACCACTGCTTCTTCCGGGACCCGGACGGCTACCAGCTGGAGATCCAGCAGTTCCGCGATCCCAACTGGCCGAAGGAGGGATGAAGGCCGGCTACAAAGCCTGAATTCTCGCCGCGATCCTTTCCGCCGCCTTGCCGTCGGTGAATTTACCGAACAGCTTCTTCGCATAACTCCTGCGTTTCCTGGCCCCGCGCCGGGGCCGCTTCAGGGACCGGTCGATGGCCGCCGCCAGCTTGCTCACGTCGGAAACGTCGTCGCCCATGTCGCGCCAGGTCCATTCCAGGGAGTCCGGTTCGTGGGCGCCCCCGGCCAGTTCCGCATCCAGGTTGTCGATCAGCACGATGGGCCGGTCCAGGGCCAGGAACTGGAAGGCGGCGTTGGAGGCATCGGAGACCATCACGTCGGCGGCCAACATGTAGGGTGCCAGGGTCGTCGAGAAGTCCTCCATGAGGTGGAAATGCGGATCATCGCCGGCCGCAGCCCGGAACCAGGCCAGCCAGTCCGGTTTGCGCTCGATGATGTCGGGATGCGGCCGGGTGATGATGGTGACGTCATCGCGCGCCCCCCGCATCAGCGCGCCCATGCGTTCGCGCAAAACCGGCACGGACGACATTCCGGGATTGAAGGTCGGCGCGTAGAGCACCACCTTGCGGCCCGGCTCCAGATTGATGGGCAGGGTCGCCGCGTCCGGGCGGAACAGGGCATCGGTCTCCAGGTGCCCGGTGATCCACAGATGCTCCGCCGGCACCCGGCCGGCGGCCAGGAACCGCTCGGCGACGGCCTCGCTGGCGATGCAATAATAGTCCTCCGGATCGGCGCTCTTCGTCAGGCTCTTTCCCGGCGAGACGCCGTGCATGACGTTGACCACCGTCGCGCCGGGCAGGAGTTTGCGCACGTTCGCACCCTGGGCGTCGCAGATGACGACAACCTGGGGCGCGAAGGGCACCAGTTCGCCGGGCTCGAAGGTCAGCAGCACGCGGTGCTCGGCGGCCAGCAGGTCGAAGAGCGGCTTGAAGATGGGGTAGTGGAACGGGCGGTTCATGTGGAAGGCGATCCGCGGGGCCTTCGGTGCGGTTTTCGCCGCCTCGGCCGCCAGCCGGTCCCGCATGACCAGGCCGAGGACGTCGCGGGGATCGCGGTCCAGGAGGGCCCGGGTCTCCCGTTCGGCATCGCCCCGCCGGCCGAGCGCCTGCAGGGCGAGGGCCAGCCAGTAATGCAGGTGCGGGTGCCGGGCGCCCATGGTCCGAGCGAGGCGGAAATGGCCCAGCGATTCGGCTACCCGGCCGGCCTTCCAGGTCTCGATGCCGTGGCGCAAATGGACCTTCGGCAGGTCCGCCTGGACCAGCCGGGTCTCCGCCGTTCCTCGCACCTCTCTCGCCATGGCCCCATTACATCATGTTCTTGGGATTCCGTCAGGGCCCGACGGCGCAGCGGCCTTGCCCGGTGCTTCCCCCGGCGGGTACATTCCCCCCATGTCCTTTGCGGAGATTCAGGCGCGGGTGCGCGACTTGGCGGAGCGGTTCATCGGCGCACCGCTGGCCGAGGCCGACCCCATGATGGTGGCCGCCATAGCGGCGGCCGCGGCGGCGGTCATCTTTCTGATCCTCTACGTGCTGCAGCGCGGGCGGGTGCACGATTTGGAGGCGGAGCGCGAACGGCTCACCGCCGTCGCCACCCGGGCCAAGGAGATCCTGGCCACGGCCCCCGACGGCCTGTTCCTCTGGGACCACATCCTGGGCGGCATCACGTGCTCCAGGCGGCTTGCCGTGCTGCTCAACCTGGAGGGCGGCACCAACGCCCGCTACGACGACATCCGCGGCCGCTTCGAGGGCGAGTCCCTGAAGGCCCTGGAACGCAGCGTCTCGGCCTTGCGCGGCAACGGCGCACCGTTCGGCATCCTGCTCACGTCGGGCAAGCGCACCCTGGAGGCCATCGGCGCCCGGGCCGAGACGGAAGCGGGCCAGCCCGTGGCCGACATCGTCTGGCTGCGCGACGTCACCGAGATCACCACCGGCGCCGGCCCGGCGACGGAAGCCGACGGGGCGCCGGCACCGGACGCCGCCAACAAGTCGGGCCTCGACGACCGGCACCTGACGGCGCTTCTGGATTCCATGCCCATCCCCATCTGGCTCCGGGATTCAGGGCTCCGGCTGGCCTTCGTCAACAAGGCCGCCGAGAAGGTCGTCGAGCCGAACCCGAAGATGGCGGAGACGGCGCGCCAGCGAGGCGGCGAGTTCACCGAGCGCCGGCTCCTGGACATCGAGGGTACGGCGCGCCTCATGGACATCACCGAAATCCCGCTGGGGCCGGGCGGCGGGGCCCAAGAGGAAGGCGCGCGGCCCGGCGGCAGCGTCGGCTTCGCCGTGGACCGTACCGAACGCGAGGCGGCGGAGGGCGAACTGAAACGCCGCACCCAAGCCCGCGACGCGGTGCTGGAGACGCTCGGCAGCGCCATCGCCATTTTCGATGCGGACAAGCGCCTGGAATTCTGCAATCCGGCCTACGTGGCGCTGTGGGGCATGGAGGCCGGCTGGCTGGCCGACAAACCGGACTTCGCGGAAGTCCTGGACAAGCAGCGCGAGCTGCGCAAGCTGCCGGAAGTGGCCGACTTCCGGGCCTTCAAGGCGGAACAGGCGGCCCAGTTCAACGCCGTGGCGGACCCGACCACGGATCTCATGCACCTGCCCGACGGCCGCACCATCCGCCGCACCGTGGCGCCCCACGCCGACGGCGGCCTGGTCTTCGCCTACGACGACATGTCCGAGCAGTTGGGCCTGGAGCGCTCCATGAAGGAGGCCGGCGCCGTGCAGCGCGAAACCCTGGACAACCTGCACGAAGGGGTCGCCGTGTTCGGGTCCGACGGGCGGCTCAAGCTCTCCAATCCGGTCTACGGACGCCTCTGGGACCTGGACGACGACTTCCTCGAAGGTGAGCCGCACATTTCCGACGTGGTCGACCGGAGCCGCGCCCTGGTGCCGTCGCCGGCCGACAAGGGCGCCTGGAGTGACGAGGAATGGGAGCAACAGCGCGACCTGATGGCGGCGCGGCTGTTGTCCCGGGCCACCACCTCGGGCCAGATGAAGCTCGCCAACGGCACCGTCGTCGACCACGCCAGCGTGCCGCTGCCCGACGGCGCGGTGCTGCTCTCCTACCTGGACGTCACCGACAGCGCCCGGGTGGAGCAGGCGCTGCGCGAGCGGGCCGAGGCCTTCCAGGCCGCCGACAAGATGAAAACGGAATTCATCGCCAACGTTTCCCACGAGGTGCGCACGCCCCTGAACACGGTGATCGGCTTCGCCGACATGCTGTCCCAGGACATGTTCGGGCAACTCAACCCGCGCCAGTCGAAATACGCCAAGGGCATCCTCAACACGTCCCGCGGCCTGGTTTCCATCCTCGGCGATATTCTCGATCTGGCGACCATCGAGGCGGGGCGCCTGGAACTGGATCGGGATACCTTCGACACCCACGCCTTCCTGGTGGCCTCACTGCACCTGGTCCAGGAGCGGGCCCGGCGCAAGAACCTGAAGGTGGAGTTCGACTGCCCGACGGACATCGGCTGGATGATCGGCGACGAGAAGCGCCTGAAGCAGGTGATCTTCAACCTGCTCTCCAACGCCATCACCTTCACCGCGCCGCAGGGCAGCCTGCGCCTGGAGGCCCGGCGCCAGGGCCCGGACATGGTGTTCGCCGTGGCCGACACGGGCGTCGGCATCCCGGCCGGCGAGCGCGAACGCATCTTCCGCCCCTTCGAGAAGGGCGACACCACGGCCGGCGAGGGCGCCGACGAGACCGGCACCGGCCTCGGCCTCTCCATCGCCCGGAGCTTCATCGAACTGCACGGCGGCGACATCGACGTCAAGTCCATGCCCGGACGAGGCACCACGGTGACCTGCCGGGTGCCGGCCGGCGACGTGGGCGGCGGCGCGGCCATGGGCGAACCGACCGAGTCGGCGGCGCCGGAACCGCAGGACGATCCGGAACCGGCATCGGAACCGGCGCTCCCATCCGATCCGGAGAAGAGCCTGGTCGACGTGCGCAGCCTGTTGGGCGACGACCCGCCGGAGGGTCCCGACCGATGACAGATGCCGGCTCAGCCGGAACCGGGCAGCCCCTTGGTGGTGGAGTACTCGAAATGCAGGGCCTTGCCGGGGAACGCCAGTTGGTGGGCCGCGTGGGCGGCGAAGGCGGCCTCCGAGAAGCCGGTCAGGATCAGTTTCAGTTTGTTGGGGTAGTGGGCGATGTCGCCGACGGCGAAGACCCCGGGGAGGTTGGTTTCCGCCGTGGTCGGTTCCGTGCTGATCCGGTTGCGGTCCAGGCCCAAACCCCAGGCCCCGATGGGCCCCAGGCTCTGGGCAAGGCCGTAGAAGGGCAAAAGCACATCCGCCTCGAGGCGCTTTGCCTCACCGCCGTCGCCGGCCAGCACCGCCGTCAGCCGCCCGGCCTCGCCTTCCAGGCCCCGCAACTGCGCCGGCACCACCAGCTCGATGCGCCCCGCCTCGGCCAGATCATGCAGCCGGCTGACGCTTTCCGGCGCCGCCCGGAACTTGCCGCGCCGATGCACCACGTGGACCGACCCCGCCACGTCCGCCAGCACGATGGCCCAGTCGACGGCGGAATCGCCGCCGCCGGCGATGACCACCCGCTTGCCGGCGTAGGCGGCCCGATCGCGCACCGCGTAATGGACGCCGCCACCCTCGGCGCCGCCCTCGTAGGCCTCGATGTCCTTGAGCGGCGGCCGTTTCGGGGCGAAGGCGCCGACCCCGGCGGCGATGATCACCACCGGCGCCGTGACCACGGTCCCGGCCGCCGTCATGAGCCGCCAGTCGCCTTCGTCGAGGCGCTGCAGTTCGGTGACCTGCTGATCCAGGTGGTAGACGGGCCGGAAGGGTTCCGCCTGTTCGATCAACCGGTCGACCAGTTCCTGGCCCGACGCCCGGGGCAGACCGGGGATGTCGTAGATGGGTTTTTCGGGATAGAGCGCGCTGCACTGACCCCCCAGATGGTCGAGGACGTCGATCACCTGACAATCCATACCCAGCATGCCGCATTGGAAGACGGTGAACAGGCCCACCGGCCCGGCGCCGATGACCGCCACGTGGGTCCGCCCGGCCGCCGCCGCGCCCTCGACCGCCGGCTCTTTGGTCTCGCTGCTCATGATCGGAAAGATGGCGTTCCATGGGGCCCAGGGCAGGGCCGAAAGGTAAGTGCCCGATGATCGGCGAGGACGGCAATTCCCTGGACCTGAGCCTGGACGGGGAGCCGGCCACCGTCGCCCTGGCGGAACGCCTGGCCGGCGTTGCCGGCGCCGGGGACGTGATCGCGCTTTCCGGTGCCTTGGGCAGCGGCAAGTCGGTGTTGGCGCGGGCCTTCATCCGCGCCTATTGCGGAACGGCCGAGGACGTCCCGAGCCCCACCTTCACCCTGGTTCAAATCTACGAGGGCGGCGCCGCACCGGTCTACCATTTCGACCTCTACCGTTTGAAGACATCCGACGAGGTCCAGGAACTGGGCGTCGAGGAGGCCTTCGCCGAGGGCATCTCACTGATTGAGTGGCCGGACCGCATGGGCCCCTGGCTGCCGGCGAACCGGCTGGACATCGCGCTTTCCCAGGGCCGCCGCGCCGATTCCCGCCGGGCCGGGCTCACCGGTCATGGGTACTGGCAGGCCCGGCTCATGGACGGGCTCGGTGAAGGCGCCATCCATGGCTGAGCGAAATGAGCTGATCGGCGAATTCCTGCGCGCCGCCGGCTGGGGCGGTGCGGTGCGCGCGCCGCTGGCCGGTGATGCCTCGTTCCGCCGCTACGAGCGGCTGGCCGAAGGCACGGAGACGGCCGTGCTCATGGACGCGCCGCCGCCCCAGGAGGACGTGCGGCCGTTCCTCGCGATCGCCCGGCACCTGGCGGGATTGGGCTATTCGGCGCCGCAAATCCTGGCCGAGGACCCGCAAGCGGGGCTGTTGCTGCTGGAGGACCTGGGCGACGGTACCTACACGCGGATTCTCGCCGACGCCCCGGCCGGCGCGGCGCAATCCACGGAACATGATCTCTACGCCCTGGCCGTCGACCTGCTGGTGGACCTGCACCGCAGGCCCGCGGATCAGGCCCTGCCCGCCGGCGTGGCGGCCTATGACGCCGCGCGGCTCCTGGACGAGGCCCTGTTGCTCACCGACTGGTACCTGCCGGCGGTCAGCGGCCGGCCGACGATTGGCGCGGCCCGCGGCGCCTACGAGGCGGCCTGGCGCGAGGCCCTGGGGCCGGTTCTGGAAGCCGCGCCGACCCTGGTGCTGCGTGACTATCACGTGGACAACCTCATGTGGCTGCCGGAACGCGAAGGCATCGGCGCCTGCGGCCTCCTGGACTTCCAGGACGCCGTCGCCGGAGCCGCCGCCTATGACCTGATGTCCCTGCTGGAGGACGCCCGGCGCGACATCGCACCTGAGCTGAAGGCCGCCATGTGGGCACGTTACATGGATGCCTTCCCCGATCTCGGCCCGGGCGCCGCCGGCCGCGACGCCTTCGAGACCCAGTTCGCGGTCCTCGCGGCGCAGCGCCACGCCAAGGTCATCGGCATCTTCACCCGGCTCTTCGTGCGGGATGCAAAGCCCGACTATCTGGTGCATATTCCGAGGGTCTGGAAGCTGTTGGAAGGCCACATGGGACATCCGGCGCTGGCACCCGTGGCGCGATGGTTCGCCGAGCATGTGCCGGCCGAACTCAGACGCGTTCCCGAGGCGGGGGAATGAACGCCGTGACGGCGAAGGGCCCGACGCGGGCGATGATCCTGGCCGCCGGCAAGGGCTTGCGCATGCGCCCGATCACCGACACGACGCCGAAACCCATGGTCCAACTGAACGGCCGGCCGCTCATCGAGCATGCCCTGGACCGCCTGGAGGCGGTGGGCGTGACCGAAGTGGTGGTCAACACCCACCACCTGGCGGAGCAGATCGAGGCCCATCTGAAGAAACACAAAGGGGCACGCATCCGTTTCTCCCCCGAGGCCGAACTGCTGGAAACCGGCGGCGGCGTCAAACAGGCCCTGCCTTTGCTTGGCGAGGATCCCTTCTTCGTGGTCAACGGCGATGCCTTCTGGCTGAACGGTCCGGCGAACGCACTTCAGCGGATGATCGGCGAATGGGACCCGGAAAAGATGGACGCGCTCCTTATGCTGCATTCCACCGTCGTCGCCTACGGCTACGACGGGCACGGGGACTTCCAATGCGACGCCGACGGCAAGCTGGTCCGCCGCACGGAAGGCGAGCTCGCGCCCTGGCTGTTCGCCGGCGTGCAGATCCTCGATCCGGCGATCCTCAAGGGCGCCCCGGACGGCGCCTTCTCCCTCAACTGGGCCTATGACCGGTCGCTGGAAGCGGAACGCCTCTACGGCATGGTCCACGACGGGGAATGGTTCCACGTGGGCACGCCGGAGGGCCTGGAGGAGGCGGAACGCTACCTGCAGGTGCGGTTCCCGGAATCCCGGCACCGGTGAGCGCCGTGGCCGATCCCCCCACCCCGCCCCGCGTCTATACCATTCCGGCGGGCTGGTCGTTCGTCGATTCCCTGGCGCTCGGCATCCGGCGCCAGGCCGGCGAGGAGCCGGAGTCGCTCGCCCGGGTGAGCGTGCTGCTACCCACCCGCCGGGCCTGCCGGGCGCTCCGCGAGGCCTTCCTGCGCACCGGCGGCGGCCGGCCGGTGCTGCTGCCGCGCATGCTGGCGCTGGGCGACGTGGATGAGGACGAACTGATGATCGGTGCCTCCGGGTTACTGGGCGAAGGCGACCTGGCGGTGCCGCCGGTGGTGCCGGGCCTGCGCCGGCAGTTGCTGCTGACCCGGTTGATCCAGGCCCGCCCGGACACGGAAACCAGTCCTGACCAGGCGGCCCGGCTGGCCCGCGAGCTGGCCCGGCTCTTGGACCAGGTGCACACGGAGCGGGGCGATTTTTCCAATCTGGGTGAGCTGGTGCCGGAGGCCTTCGCCGCCCATTGGCAGGTGACCCTGGATTTCCTGAAGATCCTCACCGACGTGTGGCCGGAGCTGCTGGCCGCCGAGGCCAGCCTGGATCCGGCCGATCGCCGCAACCGGCTTTTGGAGGCCCGGGCGCATCTGTGGCAGGCGGTGCCGCCGGCCGATCCGGTGATCGCCGCCGGGTCCACGGGCTCGATCCCGGCGACGGCGGATCTGCTGGCCGTCGTCGCCCGCCTGCCGGCCGGCGCCGTGGTGCTGCCCGGATTGGACCGGAGCGCGCCGGACGACCTGTGGAACCACCTGGAGCCCCATCATCCCCAGTACGGCATGGCCCAGTTGATCGCCCGCATGGGCGTCGAGCGCCACGAGGTGGCCGATTGGCCCGACGGCCCCACCGGCGCGACGCCGCCGGAACGGACCCGGTTCATGAACGCAGCACTCACCCCGGCCGGGGCCGAGGCACCGTCCGGCGAACACCTGGATGATCCGGACACGGCCTTGAACGGGGTGACCCGCATCGACTGCCCCAGCCCCCACGAGGAGGCGGCCACCGTGGCCCTGCTCATGCGCCGCGCCCTCGAGGCGCCCGGCCGCACCGCCGCCCTGGTGACCCCGGACCGGGGCCTGGCGCGGCGGGTCACGGCGGAACTGAAACGCTGGGAGATCGAAGTCGATGATTCGGCCGGCGTGCCCCTGGCCCAGACGCCGCCCGGCGGCTTCCTCAGGCTGGTCGCCCGGGTCGCCCTGGAGGGCCTGGCGCCGGTGCCGTTGCTGGCCCTGCTCAAACATCCCCTGGCGGCGGCCGGCTACGCGCCGAGCACCCTCAGGCGCCTGGTCCGCCGCCTCGAGGTGGCGGCGCTGCGCGGTCCCCGGCCGGGACCCGGCATCGACGGCCTGCGCGCCGTGCTGGCCGGCAAGGACGGGGAACTGACCAACTTGGTCGAGCGCGTCGAAGCCTGCCTGGCGCCGCTCCTGGATTTGGATCAACGCGCCACCCATCCCCTGGGGGAGCTGACCCGGAAGCTGGTGGGCGCCGCCGAATCGCTGGCCACCAGCAACGACCTCGGCGGCGCCGAGGCCCTGTGGGCCGGCGAGGCCGGCGAGGCCGCCGCCGCCTTCGCCGGCGAGCTCATGGAATGGGGCGACGCCACGGAACTGACGGCGGCCCAGTTCGCGCCGCTGTTGGAAACCATCATGGCCGGCCGGGTGGTGCGGCCCCGCTACGGCACCCACCCCCGGCTCGCCATCTGGGGACCCCTGGAAGCGCGCTTGCAGCGCGCCGACCTGTTGATCATGGGCGGCCTCAACGAGGGCACCTGGCCGCCGGAACCGCCGGCCAGCCCCTGGATGAGCCGCCCCATGATGACCGACTTCGGCCTGCCCCTGCCGAAGCGGCGCATCGGCCTTTCGGCGCATGACTTCGCGCAGGGCTTCGCCGCCCCGGAAGTGGTGCTGACCCGGGCCGAACGGGTCGACGGGACCCCCACCGTGCCCTGCCGGTGGCTGCAACGCATCGACAACCTGCTGGCCCGCCTGGATCGGACCGACGCCCTCGATCCGAAGGAGCCTTGGCTCGATTGGGTGGCGGCCCTGGACCGCCCGGACGCGGCGCGGCCGGTGCGGCCGCCCCGACCGGCGCCGCCGGCCGAGGCCCGGCCCGTGAAGCTCTCGGTCACCCAGGTGGAGACCCTGGTCCGCGACCCCTATGCCGTCTACGCCCGCCACGTTCTCGGGCTCCGGCCCCTCGATCCCATCGATGCGGATCCGGGGGCGGCGGACCGGGGCTCGATCATTCACCATACCCTCGATGAATTCATCGCCCGGCATCCCGACGTCCTGCCGGACAAGGCCGAGCAGGAACTGCTTGGGATCGGCGAGGAGATCTTCGACGAGTTGCTGGCCCGGCCCGGCGTGCGGGCCTTCTGGTGGCCGCGCTTCCAGCGCATCGCCCGGTGGTTCGTCGCCAACGAACGGGCCCGGCGCACCGCCGGCTACCGCACCGTGGCGACGGAAGTGGAAGGGGTTCTCGAGTTCCAGGGGTTCCGGCACGGCCTGACCCTGACGGCCCGGGCCGACCGCATCGACCGGCGGTTCGACGTGGGCCTCTCCATCATCGACTACAAGACCGGGCAGCCGCCCACGGACAAGCAGATCGTCGCCGGCCTGGCCAGCCAACTGCCCCTGGAGGCGGCCATCGCCGAGGCCGGCGGGTTCGAAGGGCTGACCGCCGAAACGGTCGCCAACCTCACCTACATGCGGCTTTCGGGCGGCCGCCAGGCGGGGCTGGAGCGGGCCGTCAAGCTGGACATGGCGGAGACCGTCGCCGACGCGGTGGCCGGGCTGACCCGGCTCATGCACAAGTTCGAGGATCCGGCGACGCCCTACCTCTCCCAACCCCGGCCCATGTTCCTGGGCCGCTTCGGGGACTACGACCATCTGTCCCGGGTCAAGGAATGGCGCGGCCGCGGCGGCGGGGAGGAGAGCCGGTGAACCCGACGCCGACCACCTCCGGCGATGGCGCCGATCCCACCGGCACCGGGGCCCAGGTTCTGGCCGCCGATCCGACCGTCTCCGTCTGGGTGTCGGCCAATGCGGGCACCGGCAAGACCCGGGTGCTAGTGGACCGGATCACCCGGCTCTTGCTTTCCGGAACCCAGCCGGAGCGGATCCTCTGCCTGACCTTCACCAAGGCCGCCGCCGCGGAGATGGCCAACCGGTTGAACGAACGCCTCGGCCGTTGGGCGGCGGCAACGCCGGAAGGCCTGGCCGAGGATCTGACCGCGCTGCTGGGCCGGCCGCCGGAAACGGCGGAAGCGGCCCGGGCCCGGCGGCTGTTCGCGGAGACCATGGAGACGCCCGAGGGCTTGCGCATCCGGACCATCCATTCATTCTGCGAGTCCCTGCTCGGCCGGTTCCCCCTGGAGGCCGGCGTGGCGCCGCATTTCCAGGTAGTCGACGAACGCCGTGCCGCCGAGTTGCGCCAGGAGACCCGCGACGCCCTGCTCCTGGCCTCCATTGAGCCCGGCGCCCGGCACCTGGCCCGGGCCATGAACCACCTGGCCGGCCTGGTCGACGAGAACGGCTTCGCCGGGGTCATGGGTGAACTGGATTCCGAGCGCGGCCGCCTGGCGGCGCTGATGGCCGCGCACGGCGGGCTCGACGGGCTGATGGCGGCCGGCCGGCGGGCCCTGGAGCTGGCGCCCGGGGACACGGCGGCCTCGGTCATCGCCGCCGCCACGGCGCGCACCGCCTACAACCAGGACGCGCTGGCTGCCGCCGCCGAGGCCCTGGGCGGCGGCTCGCCCAAGGACAAGGAACGCGGCGCCCAGTTGGCCGACTGGCTGGCCGCCGACCATGGGCAGCGGGTGGAGCGGTTCCAGGATATGTACGTGCCCCTGTTCCTGACCCAGAAGAACGCGCCGCGCGCCGCCACCGGCCTGATTACCAAGAAGCGCGCCGAGGATGAGCCGGATGCCCTGGAGGCGCTGCTCAGCGAGCAGGACCGGGTCTTCCGGGTCCAGGAGAAACTGAAGGCGGTGGCGGTGGCCGACAATACGGCGGCGCTGTTGACCATGGGCGTCGCCCTGTTGGAATCCTACGACACCCTGAAGGCCCGCCGCGCGCTGTTGGATTATGACGACCTCATCGACAAGGCCCGGCAACTTTTGCGGAGCGAGGGCGGCGTCTCCTGGGTGCACTTCAAGCTGGACGGCGGCATTTCCCACATCCTTGTGGACGAGGCCCAGGACACCAGCCCGGCCCAGTGGGCGGTCATCGAGGCCCTGGCCGGCGATTTCTTCACAGGCCAGGGCCGCGAGGCGCCGGTGGGCGAGGAAGCCAGCCGCACCGTCTTCGCCGTGGGCGACGAGAAACAATCCATCTACTCCTTCCAGGGCGCCGATCCGGCCCGCTTCGGTCTCATGGGCCGGCGCTTCGGCGAACGGGTGGTCGCCGCCGAGCAGCCCTGGCGGCCGGTCGAGATGGCCCAGTCCTGGCGTTCCACGCCGGCGGTGCTGAGGGCCGTGGACGCGGTTTTCAGCCAGCCGGACGCCGCCGACGGCTTGAGCTGGAACGACCGGCCCGTGTTCCACCGCTGGACCCGCGAGGGCCAGGCGGGGCTGGTCGAGCTCTGGCCCCTGGCCGCCCCGGCCGAGGCCGATGACGCCGATCCCTGGGACGCGCCCCTGGACCAGATGGCCGGCGACGATCCGCGCGGCCGCCTTGCCGACACCATCGCCACCACCATCGATGCCTGGCTCAAGTCCGGCGAGCGGCTGGAGAGCCGGGGCCGTCCCGTGACCCCCGGCGACATCATGATCCTTTTGCGCACCCGGGGCGCCTTCGCCGAAGAGATGGTGCGTTCACTGAAGGACCGAAACATCCCCGTCGCCGGGCGCGACCGGCTGGTTTTGACCGAGCACCTGGCGGTCATGGACCTGGTCGCGCTGGGCCGCTTCGCCCTGCTGCCGGACGACGACCTGAACACGGCGACGGTTCTCAAGGGACCGTTCGTGGAACTGGATGAGGAAACCCTGTTCGACCTGGCCCACCAGCGCGCCGGCAGCCTCTGGCAGGAACTGACGGACCGGTCCGGCGATGACCCCGCCCTGGATCGGGCGCATGGCGTGCTGCGGGACACTTTGGCCCGAGCCGATCAGACGCCGCCCTTCGAGTTCTTCAGCCACCTCCTCAACCATGGCGGCCGCCGGGCCCTGCTGGCCCATCTGGGACCGGAGGCGGCCGATCCGGTGGACGAGTTCATGGCCCTGGCGCTGGACTTCGAACGCGACCACGTGCCCAGCCTGGAGGGGTTCCTGCATTGGCTGGAGACCGGGCGCACGGAGGTTAAGCGGGACCTGGAGCAGGCCGGCGGCGAGGTCCGGGTGATGACCATCCACGGCGCCAAGGGGCTGCAGGCGCCGGTGGTCTTCCTGATCGACAACGGCGCCCTGCCGGCCCGCCAACTGCAGGACCGCATGCGCTGGAGCGCGCCGGGGGTCGACGAGGGTTACGTGCTCTGGCCCGCCTTCAAAGACAACGAGGGCGAGCTCTGCGCCGCCATCGCCGAGACCAAACGCCTGGAGACGGAGCGCGAGTACCGGCGCCTGCTCTATGTGGCCATGACCCGCGCCGAGGACCGGCTCTACGTGGCCGGATGGCACGGCAAGCGCGGCCCCGACGAGAACTGCTGGCACGCGTTGGTGGAAGCGGGCCTGGGCGGGCTCGAGGGGGTCGAGGAGGTGGTTCGCGGTGACGGGGCGTCCGGTCTCCGGTTCGCCACGCCGCAGACGGCGGACCCCATGGAGAGCCAGGCGCCGCTGCCTCTCAGCGGCGGCGAGACGGCGCTGCCCCCATGGGCCCGCGAACGCCCGCTGGCCGAACCGACCCCGCCCCGGCCCCTGGCCCCGTCGCGCCCGGAAGACGACCCGCCCGCGGCCTCGCCGCTGGCCGACGACGGCGCGCGCTTCAAGCGCGGCCGGCTGATCCATAGTTTGTTGCAGAGCCTGCCGGAGCTCGCGGCCGAGGCCCGGCCCGCGGCGCTCGCCGCCTACCTGGCCCTGCCGGCCCACGAGCTCACCGCCGCCCAGCAGACGGAGATCGGCGGCGAGGTGCTGGCGGTCCTCGAGCATCCGGATTTCAAGGCCCTGTTCGGGCCGGGCAGCCGGGCCGAGGTGCCGGTGGTCGGCGACGTGGGCACGATCGAGCCCTGCGTCATTTCGGGCCAAGTGGACCGGCTTCTAATCACCGACGACGAAGTCACGGTGATCGACTTCAAGACGAATCGGCCGCCGCCCCGGGACCAATCGGAGGTCGCGGGCGTGTATCTCCGCCAGATGGCCGCCTATCGGGCGGCGCTCAGGCGGATCTATCCGGAGCGCCGAATCACAGCGGTTCTGCTGTGGACGGACGGGCCCCGGCTGATGCGCCTGGACGACGAGGTTCTCGATCCCCACGCACCTTGACGGCGGCGAACGGCGTGCATAGATTTCCGGGACTGATATTTCACTCAAGACGCCTCGCCGAAACCTTCTGATAGGATTGTATAGATGCCCAAACAGGTCACCGACGACTCCTTCGAGACTGACGTTCTCAATGCCGACGGCCCCGTGGTGGTCGATTTCTGGGCCGAATGGTGCGGCCCGTGCAAGCAGATCGCGCCGGCGCTGGAGGAACTGGACCAGGAGATGGGTGACCAGGTCACCGTCGCCAAGGTCAACATCGACGACAACCCCATGACGCCGTCCAAGTACGGGGTGCGCGGCATCCCCACCCTGATCCTGTTCAAGGGCGGCGAAGTGGCGGCCACCAAGGTCGGCGCCATCCCGGCCGGCGCCCTGAAAAACTGGGTTTCGGAAAACATCTGACGGCGCACCGCGGAGCTCCGGCCCCGGCCGGAAAGTACGAACCCCGCCGGTTGGCGGGGTTCTTTGTGGCCAAAGCGCTTATCTCACCAACTGTTGCGCAGCTCCCGGAGCTTCAGGAACACGGTCTTCGGGTCCGGATCGTCGGGCATGTCGGAGAAGGCCTCCTGGAGGCGCCGGATCACCGTCGGGCTGTGCAGCCGGAAGAAGGTGTTGACCTCCTTCTCCTGGGCCAGCGTCGTCACCATGGCGTTGTCCGGGTCCTGTTTCTCGATGCTTCCCAAGAGCGCCTTGGCCTTCTCGTTGTCGGGCTCCCGGTCGAGGGTGAATTCCAGGTTGTTGGCGATGTAGTCGTGGCCCGGATAGACCATGGTCTCGTCCGGCAGCTTCGCCAACTGGCCGGCGAAGGTCTCGTAGAGCTCGTTGGGATGGCCGCCGTTGTGGCAGTTCCCCGCACCCGCGTTGAACAGGGTGTCGCCGCAGAACAGCGCCGGCTGGTCGGTGCGCGACAAGAGACACACGTGGCTCATGGTATGGCCCGGCGTATCCAGGCTTTCCAGTTCCACGGTGCGGCCGATCTTCACCACGTCGCCGGCCCCGAGGCCGACGTCCATGCCCGGGATCCGGTCCTTGGCGTTGGCGTGGGCCAGGATCTTGGCGCCCGTGGCCTTGACCATGGGGCCGTTGCCGCCGATGTGGTCGCCGTGCTCGTGGGTATTGAGGATCTGGGTGATGGTCCAGCCACGGGCCTTGGCCCGGGCCAGGCATTTCTCGTGATCCAGGGGGTCCACGGCCATGGCCTCGCCGGTCTCGGCGCAGGCGATCAGGTAATTGAAGTTGCGATAGGCGTTGCCGGTCCAGATTTGCTCGACGATCATCGATGGCCTCCCTTGGCGTGGATTTCCGCGTTCGACAATTTAGCCCCCCCGGCGTCGCCAGGCCAGCCGTTGTCCCGGAGCACGGTACCGGCCAGGTAGAGCGACCCGCAGATCAGCACCCGGCCCGGGCCGGGCCCGGCGCCCGTGATTCGCCGCAGGGCTTCGCCAACGCCCGCCGCGGCCTCGACCTGCAATCCGACGCCAGACGCCATGCCGGCCAGATCGTCGGCGGAAAGGCTGTTCTGCTCGCCGGGAATGGCCACCGCCTGGAGGTCCGCCGCCTGGTCCGCGAGCGGCCGCAGGAAATCCGCCGCGTCCTTCGAGTTCATCATGCCGGCAACCAGATGCAGCGGCATCTCCCGCCAATGCCCGGCGGCGTGGGCCGCCAGCATGGCGCCGGCGGCCGGGTTGTGGCCACCGTCGAGCCAGAGCTCCCAGCCTTCGGGCAACAAGTCCACCAAGGGGCCTTCCGTCAATCGCTGCAGCCGCCCGGGCCATTCGGCGCCCGTCAGACCGGCGGCGACGGCCGCCGCATCCAGCTTCAGGGCCCGGATCCGCTCGCAGGCGGCCAGGGCGATCCCGGCGTTGTCCACCTGGTGATCGCCGGCCAGGTTCGGCGCCGGCAGCTCGAAGCGGCCGCTGGCACCCTCGTAGACCAGGCCGCCGTCGCTCGCCGTCACCGACCAGTCCAGGTCCTGCACGTAGAGCGGCGCACGCAGCTCCTCGGCCCGGGCCTGGATGGCGGCCATGGCGTCGGCTTCCTGGCGGGCCACCACGCAGGGCACGCCCGGCTTGATGATCCCGGCCTTCTCCCAGGCGATGCCGGCCAGCCTATCGCCCAGGAACTGCCGGTGGTCCATGGACACAGGTGTGATCACCGTGGTCTTCGGTTTCTGGATCACGTTGGTGGCATCCAGGCGCCCGCCGAGGCCCGTCTCCAGCAGAAGCACGTCGGCCGGTGTGCGGGCGAAGGCCAGGTAGGCGGCCGCCGTGGTGATCTCGAAGTAGGTGATGGGCGCGCCGGCATTGGCCGCCTCGCATTCGGCCAACTGCTGGGCCAGTTCCAGCTCCGGGATCAACCGGCCGGCGATGCGGATACGTTCATGGAACCGCACCAGATGCGGCGAGGTATAGACATGGACCTTCCGCCCCGCCGCCTCCAGCATGGCCCGCATGTAGGCGATCACCGAGCCCTTGGCGTTGGTGCCGGCGACGTGGATGGTCGGCGGCAGGTAGTGTTCCGGGTGATCCAGGGCGTCGAGCAGCCGCTCGATGCGCCCGAGCGACAGATCGATGAGCTTCGGATGCAGGCCCATGAGACGTTCGAGAATGACGTCGCTGGCGGGCGTCCCTTCGCTCACGAGGGCTTATCGCCCTCGGGCGGCGGCGCGTCCGGCACGTCGGGCATGTCGGGCGGCGGCGCCAGGGCCGGCACCTCGTCGGCGGCCTCCTCGGCGGCCTCTTCCAGCACCGCTTCGGGCGCCTCGGGCTGCAACACCGCGACCTCGCCGGGCGGGCCCGGGTTCATCAACAGGGCCACCAGGCGGGCCAGGGTCCCACGCAGTTCGTGGCGGTGCACCACCATGTCGACCATGCCGTGCTCCAAGAGGTATTCGGAACGCTGGAAGCCCTCCGGCAGGGTCTCGCGGATGGTCTGCTCGATGACCCGCTGACCGGCGAAACCGATGATCGCGCCGGGCTCGGCGACGGCGATGTCGCCAAGCATGGCGAAGGACGCCGAGACCCCGCCCGTTGTCGGGTCCGTGAGCACCACGATGTAGGGCAGGCCCGCCTCGCGGACCTCCTCCACGGCGATGGTGGTGCGGGCCAGCTGCATGAGCGAATGGATGCCCTCCTGCATGCGCGCGCCCCCCGATGACGAAAACACGATCAGCGGCGCCTCCTGGACCACCGCCAGGCGCGCCGCGGCCAACAGGCCGTCGCCCACGGCGATCCCCATGGAGCCGCCCATGAAGGCGAAATCCAAGACCGCGATGACCACCTTGTTGCCGCCCAGCTTGCCGTGCGCCACGGTCAGCGCGTCGCTGGCGCCGTTCTTGCCGCGGGCCTCCTTCAGGCGGTCCGTGTAACGCTTGATGTCCTTGAACTTCAAGGGATCGGCCAGGGCGTCGGGCAGTTCGATGGTCTGGTACTCGGCCTCGTCGAACAGCGACTTCAAGCGCCGCTCGGCGCCGATGCGCATGTGGTGGCCGCAATGCTGGCAGACGTGTTCGTTCTTCTCCAGCTCCCGGTGGAAGATCATCTGGCTGCAGGCCGGGCACTTGTGCCAGAGATTGTCGGGCACGTCCTTCTTCTGGCCACCGACAAGCTGGCGCAGTTTCGGCCTAATAACGTTTTTCAGCCAATTCACGACTTACGCTCCCCGCACGCCTTCCGCCAAACTGCCGACCATGCTCAGCACGCCATCCACCAGCCCCGGCTTGGCCTTGCCGTCGGCATCCAGGTTGTCGATGATTTTCTCGACGATGGCCGAGCCGACGACGGCGGCGTCGGCGATCCCGGCGATCTCCGCGGCCTGTTCCGGCGTCTTGATTCCGAAGCCCACGGCCACGGGCAGGTCCGTGGCCTTGCGGATCCGGCCCACGTGGCCGCTCACGTCCTCGGCCTCCGCCGAACGCGTCCCGGTGATCCCGGTGATGGAGACGAAGTAGACGAACCCGGATGCGTTCCGGACCACCCGGGGCAGGCGCTTATCATCGGTGGTCGGCGCCGTCAGGTAGATGAAGTTGAGGCCGGCCTCGACGGCGGGCAGGCAGAGCTCGCCCTCCTCCTCCGGCGGCAGGTCGACGACGATCAGCCCGTCGACGCCCGCTTCCTTCGCATCTTTCAGGAACGTCTCGACGCCGTAGATGTAGATGGGATTGAAGTAACCCATGAGGATGATCGGCGTCGCATCGTCGATGGCCCGGAAATCGCGCACGAGGCCGAGCGTCTTGGCCAGCGTCATGCCGCCCTTCAGGGCGCGCAGCGAACTTGCCTGGATGGCCGGCCCGTCGGCCATGGGATCGGAGAACGGCACGCCGATCTCGATCAGGTCGGCGCCGGCATCCGGCAGGCCCAGCAGGATTTCCCGGGCCGTATCCAGGTCCGGGTCGCCGGCCGTCACGAAGGTCACCAGGCCGCCCCGGCCCTCTTCCTTGAGCGCCGCGAAGCGGCGTCCGATCCGAGTCTCAGGTTGGGTCATTTTTTTAGTCCCTGTCCGGGCTTCGCCCGTCCTCGCCTCTTGGCTTTTGATCTCTGTCGGGGCTTCGCCCGTCCTCGCCTCTTGCTCATTCTTCCGTCACCCCCACGCCCAGGTGCTTGGCGACGGTGAAGATGTCCTTGTCGCCGCGCCCGCACATGTTCATGACCAGGATATGGTCGGCGGGCAGGTCCGGGGCGATCTTCGCCACGTGGGCCAGCGCGTGGCTGGGTTCCAGGGCCGGGATGATGCCTTCCATGCGGGTACAGAGCTGGAAGGCCTCCAGGGCCTCGTCATCGGTCACCGAGACGTAGTCCACCCGGCCCGTGTCCCGAAGCCAGGAGTGCTCCGGCCCGATGCCCGGATAATCGAGCCCCGCCGAGATGGAATGGCCGTCCAGGATCTGGCCTTCCTCCGTCTGCAGGAGATAGGTGCGGTTGCCGTGCAACACGCCGGGCCGGCCGCCGGTCAGGGACGCGCAATGCTCGCCGGTCTCCAACCCGTGCCCCGCCGCCTCGACGCCGATGATGGAGACGCTTTCGTCGTCCAGGAAGGGATGGAACAGGCCGATGGCGTTGGACCCACCGCCCAGGCACGCGACCACCGAATCGGGCAGCCGCCCCTCGCCCTCCATCTCCTGGAGCTGCTCGCGGACCTCGTTGCCGATGATGCACTGGAAGTCGCGGACCATGCTGGGATAGGGGTGTGGTCCGGCCGCCGTGCCGATGATGTAGAAGGTGTCGTCCACGTTGGCGACCCAGTCGCGCAGCGCCTCGTTCATGGCGTCCTTCAGGGTCCCCGTGCCGGACGTCACCGGACGCACCTCGGCGCCGAGCAACTTCATGCGGAAAACGTTCGGCGCCTGGCGCTCCACGTCCGTCTCGCCCATGTAGACGATGCACGGCAGGCCGAACAGGGCACAGACGGTGGCCGTCGCCACGCCGTGCTGGCCGGCGCCGGTCTCGGCGATGATCCGGGTCTTGCCCATGCGCCGGGCCAGCAGGATCTGGCCGATGGTGTTGTTGATCTTGTGGGCGCCCGTGTGATTCAGCTCGTCGCGCTTGAAGTAGACCTTGGCACCGCCCAGGTGCTCGGTCAGGCGCTCGGCCAGGTAAAGCGGGCTCGGCCGGCCCACGTAATGCTTCATGTGGTAGTGGAACTGGGCCCAGAAATCGTCGTCGTTCCTGGCTTCGTTCCAGGCCTCCTCGACGGCCAGGATCAGCGGCATCAGGGTCTCGGCCACGTAGCGGCCACCGTAGATGCCGAAATGCCCGTCCTCGTCGACGCCGGTGCGGTAGGTATTGAGTTTGGTCATGTTAAGTACCCGTCAGACAAGGCGCTAATAAGCCGCGATGGGCCCTGTAAATGCAAGATTTTTCAGTCCGGCGGCGGGCCGTGGCGCCCTTCGATCCGTCTGTATCCGTATCCATCCGTGTCTGCTCGAAATCAAACCGCCCGTCTTCGCGCCGCCGTCGAGCGAAAACGACGGCGGAACGTTAATGGAACAATCTCCCGGGCAAGCCCTGTTATCATTTAAGATATTGAAAACAATTAATATTTTTATGTTCCCGCAATGTACCTTCCCGCTTCGACCGGACAAACGGCCCCATTGTTCGGTCGTCGGTTTGGCCCGCTCTCCCGTACCATTTCCTTAACCACAGGCATGGCGCCGGCCCCGGCCGGCAAGGGACATACAGGGGACATAAAAAATGCAAAACATCGATCTCAGCAATCTCTCGGTCTTGATCATCGACAAGAACCCGCTGCTGCGCACCGTGTTCCGCCAGGTGCTCCGGGAGCTGGGGGCCACGGACGTGGAAGTGGTGAGCAATCCGGACACCGGTTTCGAGACCTTCCAGAGCCAGAACCCGGACGTGGTGCTCATCGACTGGAGCCCGGGCTGCGACGGCCTGGATCTCCTGGGCCGCATCCGCAACGACCCGGAAAGCGCCAACCCCTACGTGCCGGTGATCATCACGTCCGCCAACACGGAAGCCGAGGCCGTGGTCTCGGCCCGCGACATGGGCATGTCGGAATTCCTGGCCAAGCCGGTCTCGGCGGAAGCCCTTTATCGGCGCATCGCCCGGGTCGTCTGGGAGCCCCGGGCCTTCATCAAGACGGGCGCCTTCTTCGGTCCGGACCGGCGGCGCCGCGCCATGGACGGCCCCACCGCCGGACGCCGCGAGGGGGACCAGGTGGCCGGCGCCGCATAGGCGCCCCGGCCATGGCCTCAAGCCTCCCGAACGGCGGCCAGGAAGGCGCGGATCTTCGCCGCGTTCTTGACGCCCGGCGAATCCTCCACCCCGGACGAGACGTCGACGGCCGGCGCGCCGCTGATGCGGATCGCCTCGGCGACGTTCTCAGGGGTCAGCCCGCCGGCCAGGATCCAGGGCTTCGCCCAGCGCTCACCGGCGATCAACTTCCAATCGAAGGCCAGCGCGTTGCCGCCGGGCCGGGTCGCCTCCTTCGGCGGCTTGGCGTCGAACATGAGCATGTCCGCCGCCGCCTCGTAGTCCCGGGCCCGGGCCACGTCGTCGGGGCCGGCGATAGCCACCGCCTTGATCACCGGCAGGCCGAAGGTCTCGCGCACCTGGGCCGTGCGGGCCGGCGTCTCGCGGCCGTGCAACTGCATCATGTCGACGCCGGCGCGGTTGGCGATGTCGGCCACCAGCGCGTCGTCCGCATCGACGCTGAGCGCCACCTTGGTGACGCCGGCGGGCACCGTCGCCGTCAGGGCGGCGCAGGCCTCGATGCTCACGGACCGGGGCGAGGGGGGAAAGAACACGAAGCCGACCATGGCCGCCCCCGCCTCGACGGCGGCGGCGACGGCGTCGGCGGCCATCAGGCCGCAGATCTTGGCGCTCGTGGTCATGGTTCTCTCTCCGTCCGCACCGGGAACGGCCATGCCGGAAACACTTGGACACGCGGCCGGCACGCCCCGGAAACATCCGGCGGCCATAATACTCATCAGCCACAACCGATAAAGGGAGGATTGGCGCCATTCCCAGGTAGGTCCGTTTACGTCGCATTCTCGGGCGTCATTCGCGTGACGGCGGAACCTGGCTGGCCTATGATTCCCGGACAACCCGACGAGTCCCGTTCGGCAGGTGGGAGTCTTGGGGAGATATGAACGGAGAGCCGATCATCACAGACCGGGTTCTGTCCGGCGCGTCCTTGGACCGCGATTTGCGCGCGGCGGAGGCGTTGCGCGACGGCAGCGCGCCCTTCGGCGGGTTCCCGTCGCGCTTCCAGGTTCTCGCCGACGGTGCGGCGAAGGCGGCGGTGTTGGCGGAACTGGGGGACGACATGGCGGCGGCCCAGGTCTGGCGCCTGGATCACGGCGGCTACGTGCTGCCCACCGAGTGGCGGGGCCCGGGAGAGCTCCGCTTGCTGATCTTGAGTGGCTCACCCGCCGACGTGCTGACCATCAGTTCCGCGGACGGCGCCCGGGCGGTAACCCCGGTAGCCGGCCGCATGGTGCGCCTTGCCGCCGGCTACCGGTTCTGGATCGGGCCGGTGCAGGGTGACGGCTTGTACCTGGCCGTGGCCGGCATGGAGGACGGCGAAGCCGTCCCGGTGGCCTCATGAAGATTACCCGGGACCACGTCAGCCAGCCGCAAGCCATCGTCGCTTTGGCGGAGAAATATTCCGATCTGTTCATGGACTATCCCGAGGCCCGGCCGGCCCGGGCTTTCGATCCCTACCGGGACACCTACGACCAGCAGGACGACCGCTACCACGTGTTGCGCATGGGCTACAACATGCCCGGCGATCTGGCCGACGTCATCGGCCGCGCCCTGAACCTCAGCAAGGCGGACCGGGCCAGCGACATCCGCATCAACCGCTACGACCCGGGGGACTACCTGCAGCCGCGCCTGGACGAGCGCGACAAGGGGATCATCGTGCTCACGTCTTCCGCCTCGGACGGCCTGACCATCGCCGATCGCGAGGGCGCCTTCATCAAGGTCCCGGACCGGGCCGGCACCTACGTGATCGCCGATCGGGGCACCTGGCATTGGGTCGATCCGGTGCGCGAAGGGGCGCGCTACACCATCGTCACGGACCCGCCCATCCACGGCCCGCCGCCGGTGCGCCGCGCCGCCGAGCGGCGCAGGGGCGGCGATCGGCGGCGCACGTCCGGCGACGCGCGACCGCCCACCACCGAGGCCATCGGCCGCGGCGCCACCGCCGTAATCTATGCCACGGACGACCCTGAGCGGGTCCTGAAGACCTGCTGGCAGTCGGATTCCTACGCCATGTTCCTGAAATTCGTGCGCCGCCAGCCATCCCGGCACCTGCCGGTGATCCACCGCCAGGCGGCCAACCCGGACGGCCGCCAATGGGTCGAGATGGAGCGCCTCCGGCCGCTCCTGGAAGGCGATGCCCAATGGCCCGTGATCAACGCCTTCTGTGCCTACTGCCACGCCGTCGGCGACCGCCGGCCGACCGAGGCGGACCCGCTCCTGTCGGTAGAGCTGGTGGCCCTGGCCCAGTCCTTGGGCGATTTCGCCCGCCAGTGGGGCCTGTCGCTGGATCTCGCCAGCACCAACATCATGATCCGCCCGGAAACCGGCGAGATCGTCGTCGTCGATCCGTTCTGGTGAGTCCGGACGGCGGCTAGACCATCACTCCGGCGGCACGGTCTGTTGCATGGAGGGCCGGGCCGAGAACGCCGCGTACCAGGCGGTGAGCGCCGGACAGTCCTCGCGCCAGCCCTTGTCCTTGTAGCGGAAATCCAGATAACCCAAGGCGCAGGCGGCGGTGATGGTGCCGATGTCGATCCGTTCGCCGAAGCCGGCGGCCTGCCATTCCAGGTCGGCCAAGGCGCCGTCCACCTTGCCCATCTGCCCCGCCGCCCAATCGTCCCAGCGCCTCTCGTCGGGGCGCAGCGTGGTCTCGTAGCGGACCAGAAGCGCCGCATCCAGCAATCCGTCGCCCAAGGCTTGGCCGCGAAGCGCCGTCCAGCGTTCGGGGCCGGAAACCGGGAACGCCGCACCGCCGCCCAAGGCCCCGTCCAGGTATTCGCAGACGACGCGCGAATCGAACAGCACCGTGCCGTCGTCCAGCTCCAAAGCCGGCACCTTCTTCAGGGGGTTGGCGATGGCCGCATTGGGGTCCGTGGGCAGGGTCCCCACTTCGTCGAACTGGATGCGGTCCCAGTAGCCGCCCTCGATGGCCTGGACGCGGACCTTGCGCACGTAGGGGGATGTCTTCGAGCCGGTGAGTTTCATCATGTCCTCCTTGGGATTGCGCCTAGGCGGCGGCCAGTTCCTCGCCGATGCGGGCCGCCGCCGCCGCCGGGTCGTCGGCGCCGGTGATCGGCCGGCCGATGACCAGGTAGTCGGCGCCCATGGCGACGGCGTCCGCCGGGGTGACGATGCGTTTCTGGTCGTCCGCCGAGGCCCATGCGGGCCGGATGCCCGGCACCACCAGCTTGAAATCGGCGCCGCAGGCGTCGCGGATGGCGGTGATTTCCCGGGCCGAACAGACGACCCCGTCCATGCCCGCGTCTTGCGCCAGCCGGGCCAGGCGGACCACCTGTTCGCGGGCCGCCACGGCGATGCCCAGCTCGGCCAGATCCTCGTCGCCCAGGGACGTGAGCACCGTGACCGCCAGAAGGATCGGCCGATCCGCACCGGCTTCCGCGTTGGCGGCGACCGCCGCCTCCATCATGGCGCGCCCCCCCGACGCATGCACGTTGAGCATGAACGGTCCCATCCGCCTGACCGAACGGATGGCGCCGGCCACCGTGTTGGGGATGTCATGGAACTTGAGGTCCAGGAAAAGCGGTTGGTCCCCGGACGCCACCCGGCGCACCCCTTCGGGCCCGTTGGCGGAGAAGAATTCCTTGCCGAGCTTGATGCCGCCGACCCGGCCCTGGAGGCCGGCCGCCAGGGCCGCCGCCCGGTCCACGTCGGTGGTGTCGAGGGCGGCGAGAATACGGTGCTGAGGGTCCATGCCGACGCTTATAACCTCAGCCGCGCCGGTAGGCCAGGGCCGCGGCGGCCAGATCCTCGATGGCCGTGCCCGCCGACTTGAACAGCGTGATTTCGTCGCCCTCGGGCCGCGGTTTCGGGGCCTCGCCCCGGGCCAGGGTGAACAGCGTGCCGAGGACGTCGGCGGCGGCGATCACGCCGCGCCCCAGGGGATCGGCGATGTCGCCGGCGGTCTCGATGGCGTCTTCCGTGTCGACGTAGACCCGGGCCTTGGCGATGGCCGCGTCGTCGGCCTCCCGCATGGCCGGCGTGAAGCCGCCGACCAGATCCAGGTGCTGGCCGTCGCTCAGCCAATCGCCTTTGATCAGCGGCTCCGTGGCCAGCGTCGCGCAACTGATGATGTCGGCGTTGCGCACCGCGTCCTCCAGGTCGTCGATGGGGCGGATGTCCACCTCCGGGATCTCCACCGCCGCCGCCACGGCCGCCGCCTTCTCTCCGTCGCGGCCCCAGACGGCGACTTCGGTGATCGGCCGCTGGGTGGCGTGGGCCTGGATCAGGTGCGGCGCCAGGGTCCCGGTGCCGACCATCAAGAGCCGTGTCGCCGCCGGGCGGGACAGATACCACGACGCCAGCGCCGAGGCCGCGGCGGTGCGCCGGGCGGTCAGTTCGGCGCCGTCGATGATCGCCAGCAGGACACCGGTCTGGCGCTCCAGGAGTTGGTAGGTGGCGTTCACCCCGGGCAGGTTCCGGGCCGCGTTCTCGGGCATCACCGTGGCCGTCTTGATGCCCAGGAACTCCTTGTCCCAGGCCGGCATCAACAAGAGCGTCGCGTCGCGGCCCTGATCCACGGGGATCGTGTGGTGGTGGCGGGGCGGCACCGTGACGTCGCCCTCGAAGGCGCTCTCCAGGGCCACCACCAGGGAGGCGTAATCCAGTCTCTCGGCGAGGTCCTGGGCGCCGATGGTCCGCATGGTCAGGCCGCGTCGGCCGGCGGCAGGGCCGCTCTCGCCTCGCCCTCACGGACGTCTGCGGGCGTCGCCTTGGCGCCCTGCACTTCGGCCTCGAGGCGCGAGACCCGGTCCTTCAGGCCGCGGTTCTCGGCTTCTGCCCGTTCGGCCCGGCGGGTCGCCTCGCGGGCCCGCCAGCGGGCCGCCCCGGCGGCCAGCCACGATGCGATGCCGCCCCAGGCGACGCCGATCATCAAGGTGCCCATGAGCACCGCCGAGAGGGGCACATCCAGGCTTTGATTGAGGGGCCAGAAATCCAGCGACACGGCATGGCGGTTGACCACCGCGAAGGTGACCATCACCACGCCCACCGGCAGGACGACGGCCAGGGACAGGATTTTCGTGAGTTTCGATTTTTTCAAGGTCGAACGGCCTCCGCTCTTGGTCGGCGGATATTAACTGCCGGCGTTCAACTTTTCACGCAATTGCTTGCCGGTCTTGAAATAGGGAATGAACTTCTGGGCCACGTGGACGGCCTCGCCGGTGCGCGGGTTGCGGCCGATGCGCGAGCCCCGGGATTTCACCGAGAAAGCGCCGAATCCGCGCAGTTCCACCCGGTCGCCGCGCGCCAGGGCGGCGGAAATCTCGTCGAAAATGGTGGACACGATGCGCTCCACGTCCCGCTGATAAAGGTGCGGGTTGGCCGCCGCGAGGCGAGCGATCAATTCCAATTTGGTCATACCGTCAAACCCCCTGGGTGGCCCGACGCCGCGCTGTCCCTTGTGTTTTTTTACGCGGTCCCTGTCGGCGGGTTATGTGGTCAGGCCCGGAAGCCTGCCGGTTGTTTCTATCTCAACTCAGGGTGCCAAAGAGAAATCACCCCGTCAAGTCTAAGTCTTTCAGAAAACAGCGCTTTTCCGATTAAAGTTCCAAGAACGTCACGCCACGGTTCATCGCCGTGGGAAATCTTCACCTCCTCGGTCTCCAGCTCCTCGGCGATTCCGTGGTTTTCCTTGAGCCAGCGCCGGGCGTCGGCCTCGCTGCCCATGGCATCGACCAGGCCGCCGTCGCGGGCCTGGCGGCCGGAGAACACCCGGCCGTCGGCGAAGGTCATGACCTTGTCGCGCTCCAGGCCGCGCCGTTCGGCGACCATGTCCACGAACATCCCGAACAAATCCCGGATCACCGCCTCGGTGGCTTCCCGGGCCTCCGGCGAGAACGGTTCCATGGGGTTGGGCTGCGCCTTCAGGGGTCCGCTTTTCACCGTTTCGGGCTTGATCCCCAGCTTTTCCAGGAGGCCGGTGATGTCGGCGGTCTGCATGATCACGCCGATGGAGCCGGTCACCGTGCCCTTGCGGGCGATCACGTGGTCGGCGCCGATGGCCGCCATGTAGGCGGCCGATGTGGCGGTGCCGCCCATCACCGCGACCACCGGTTTCTTGTCGGCCACGGCGCGCAGGCTGGCGAACAGGGCTTCGCCGCCGACGAAGGTGCCGCCGGGGCTGTCGATGGCGACGATCAGGGCCCGCGCCTTGGCGTTCTCGGCCAGTTCCTTCAGGGCTTCGTCGCGGAACGGATCGTCGAGGATGATCCCGGTGACCTCGAGACGGGCCACGTGATCACTGAAACCGGGCCCGGCGAAACGGCCGACCAGCGCGACGACGGCGGCGACCACGGCAACCACGGCGACGACCCGCCAGAAGTTGAGGCGCCGCTTCAGGCGGCGCCGGTCGATGACGGCGGCGGGATCAATGGCCATGCGGGCCTCCGGACGGATGCGACCGGCGGCCGGAACCGAAACTCAGGGGTCCGGGCCGCCGTCCGTTCATCCTAGTCGTCCTTGGCCTCGCCCGGGGACTCATCCTTGGCCTCTTCGGCCTCGGCGTCCTTGGCCTTGGACTTGGCCTTGGGCTTGGCTTTGGCCTTCGGCTTCGCCTTCTTCTCCTCAGGCTCCTCGTCGTCGGCCTTCTTGGCGGTCTTCTTGGCCGCCTTCTTGGCCGGCTTCTTCTCTTCCGCCTCGGCGGCTTCCTCGGCAGGGGCCTCCTCGGCGGCCTCTTCCTTGGCGGCTTCCTCCTTGGCGGGAGCCTCTTCGGCGGCCTCTTCCTCGGCAGGGGCCTCTTCGGCGGGCTCCTCCTTGGCGGCGGCTTTCTTCGCCGGCTTCTTCTCTTCGGTCTCTTCCTTGGCGTCGGCGGCCTGCTTCTCGGCTTCCGCCTGCTTCTCGGCAATGGCGGCGCCCAGGATGTCACCCAGCGAGGCGCCGGCGTCCGTGGAGCCGTATTCGGCCATCGCCTTCTTCTCCTCCTCGGCCTCGCGGGCCTTGATGGAGAGCGTCACCCGGCGGCCTGACTTGTCCACCTGGGTCACCTTGGCGTCGACCTTCTCACCCGGCGCGAAGCGGTCCGGGCGCTGTTCGGAGCGGTCGCGGCTCAGTTCCGACTTGCGGATGAAGCCCGGGATGGCGTCGTTGACCCGGACCTCGATGCCGTTGTCGACCACGGCGGAGACCGTGCAGGTGACCACCGCGCCCTTCCTCACCTCGGTCATGGCGCTGCCCACCGGGTCCTCGCTCAACTGCTTGATGCCAAGCGAGATGCGCTCCTTCTCGATGTCCACGTCCAGGACCTTGGCCTTGACCACGTCGCCCTTCTTGTATTCGGCGAGCGCCTCCTCGCCGGATTTCTCCCAGCTCAGGTCGGACAAGTGCGCCATGCCGTCGATGTCGCCCTCGAGGCCGATGAACAGACCGAACTCGGTGATGTTCTTGATCTCGCCCTCCACTTCGGCGCCCACCGGGAAGGTGTCGACGAAGGCCGACCAGGGATTGTCGAAGCACTGCTTGAGGCCGAGCGAAATGCGGCGCTTGTCCGGATCCGTATCGAGGATCATCACCTCCACTTCCTGGCTGGTGGAGACGATCTTGCCCGGATGCACGTTCTTCTTGGTCCAGCTCATCTCGGAGACGTGGACCAGGCCCTCGACGCCCGGCTCCAGTTCCACGAAGGCGCCGTAGTCGGTGATGTTGGTGACCCGGCCGGTGAACTTGGCGTCCACCGGGTACTTGGCGGAAACGCCGTCCCAGGGGTCCGCCTCGAGCTGCTTCATGCCCAGCGAGATGCGCTGGGTCTCGGCGTTGAAGCGGATCACCTGGACTTTGATGGTCTCGCCGATCTGCAGGGCCTCGGAGGGATGGTTGATGCGCTTCCAGGCGATGTCGGTGACGTGCAGGAGCCCGTCGACGCCGCCCAGATCGATGAACGCGCCGTAATCGGTGATGTTCTTGACGACGCCTTCCAGGACCTGGCCTTCCGAGAGGTTGGCCATCAGTTCCGAGCGGGCCTCGGTGCGGGTTTCCTCCAGGACGGCGCGGCGGGAAACCACGATGTTGTTGCGCTGGGCGTCCATCTTGAGGATCTGGAAGGGTTGCGGGGTGCCCATGAGGGGCGTGATGTCGCGCACCGGGCGGATGTCCACCTGGGAGCCGGGCAGGAACGCCACGGCGCCGGACAGATCGACGATGAAGCCGCCCTTGACCCGGCCGAAGATGACGCCGTTGACCCGTTCGGAAGCCTTGAAGGACTTCTCCAGTTCGGCCCAGGCCTCCTCGCGCCGCGCCTTCTCGCGGCTCAGACGGATCATGCCGTCGCGGTCCTCGTAGCGTTCGATGTACACGTCCACCGTGTCACCGACGTTGATTTCCGCGCCGGAACCGGGCGCTCCGAATTCCTTGAGGGGCACGCGGCCTTCCGACTTCATGCCCACGTCGATGAGCGCTACCTCGCCGTCCACGGACAGCACGGTGCCCTTGACGACCCGGCCCTCGAACCGGTCGCCGCCGATGGACTCCTCCAGGAGTTCGGCAAAATTCTCTTTCACTTCGAAGGGGGCCTCCTCGGAGGCCGTTTGATCAGCAGGAGCCATGATTCCTTATCCTTTATCCTTTACATTCTCCTTGCCAGCCGGTTGGGTCCGGCGGTCTTTCGACAATCCAAATCCGCAGGCTCCGGTTTTCCGGGGGCCGGCGGGGTTCAACTTCGGTGCGCCTTGATTTGCGCTTAATTAGTCCCGGGAATCGATCAGATCGAGAGCCGTCTGGAACACCTGGTCGGCATCCAAGCCGCTTGTATCCAGGGTGTGAGCATCCTTGGCCGGCTCCAGAGGCGAGACGGCGCGTTCGCTGTCGCGGGCGTCCCGTTCCCTCATGTCCTCGAGAACGCGCGCATATATAGCTTCCAACCCCCGGCCTTGCAACTCCTTAAGACGTCTTTCGGCGCGCACTTCCGTACTCGCCGTGACGAACAGTTTGACGTCGGCGGCGGGGCAGACCACGGTGCCGATATCGCGGCCGTCCAAGACCGCACCCTTCTTGCCGTCCGGCGGGTATTCGGCGAAGTCCCGCTGGAACTCCAGAAGCGCGGCGCGCACGCCTGGAACGGCGGAAACCTTCGACGCCGCCTGGGCCACTTCGTCGGCGCGCAAGCCTTCCTGGTGCAGATCGGCGGGGGTCAGGGCACGGGCCTCGCGTTCCGCCGCGGCGGCGTCCTCGGGGTTAGCGCCGCTGTCCACCACCTTCTTGCCGACGGCCCTGTAGATGAGGCCCGTGTCCAGGTAGGCCAGGTCGAAATGCTTGGCCAGGTTGCGGGCCAGGGTGCCCTTGCCGGCCGCCGCCGGCCCGTCGATGGCGATGATCATCGTTCGAAACCGTGGCGCCGGTGGCGCCGCGTAAGTTCGAACGATCCCCCGGAGGGGCGTGCAAAGCATTCCAAAGTTCGTTTCATGGGATAATCTCCATATTCATTGTTCCGTTTCCATGCGCGCCCCGAAGCCGTTCATCATGGCGGCGAAGCCGGGGAAGCTGGTGGCGATGGTTTCCGCCCGCTCGACCCGGATGGGCGCGGCGCTGACCAGGCCCAGGACCAAAAACGCCATGGCGATGCGGTGGTCCAGTTCGGCGTCGATGGTGACCCCGCCGGCCGGCGCGTCCCCGGTACCGTGCACGGTCAGGCTGTCCTCGGTCTCTTCCACTTGCACGCCGCAGGCGGCGAGGCCCTTGGCCATCAGCGCCAGGCGGTCGCTTTCCTTGACCCTAAGCTCGGCCAGGCCGGTCATCCGGGTGGTCCCTTCGGCGGACGCCGCGGCCACGGCAAGCACCGGGAACTCGTCGATCATGGAGGGCACCCGTTCGGCCGGCACATCAACGCCATGCAGCGGCCCGGCGCGGACCGTAATGTCGGCCACCGGCTCGCCGTCGGCGCCGCTTTCGTTAGTGATTTCGAGGTCGGCGCCCATTTCCTTGAGCGTCTCCAGGAGCCCGGCCCTAAGCGGGTTGGTGCCGACGGCCTTCAGCGTCAGTTCCGAGCCCGGCACGCTCAAGGCCGCCACCATGGGAAAGGCGGCCGACGATATGTCCGCCGGCACGATGACGTCGCGGCCCATCAGTTCCGGCTGACCCGTGAGGCTGATGCGGCGGCGGCCGCCGTCCAGGTCGGTCACCTCGACGTCGGCGCCGAAATGCCGGAACAGGCGTTCCGTATGGTCGCGGGTCGGTACCGGTTCGATCACCGTGGTGACGCCCGGCGCCGCCAGGCCGGCCAGCAGCACCGCCGATTTCACCTGCGCCGAGGCCACCGGCAGTTCGTAGCTGATGGGTAGCAGATCGTCGCTGCCCGATACGGTGATGGGCAGCTGGCCGCCCTGATTGGCGGTGAAGGCGGTGCCCATTTCCCTGAGGGGCGCCATGATGCGCTCCATGGGCCTGGAACGGAGCGACGCATCGCCGCTCAATGTGGCGCTGAAGGGATGACTGGCCAGGATGCCCATGAGCAGGCGCACCCCGGTACCCGAGTTGCCCATGTCGATGACGTCTTCCGGCGCACGGAGCCCGCCGACGCCGCAGCCGAAGACCTGCCACACGCCGTCGTCGCCGCGCTCTACCTGCGCCCCGAGGGCCCGCATGGCGGCCGCCGTGGCGAGCACGTCTTCGCCTTCCAGGAGCCCCGTGATGCGGGTGCCGCCGACGGCCAGGCCGCCGATCATCAGGGCCCGGTGGGAGACCGACTTGTCGCCGGGGACGCGGCCTTCGCCCAGAAGCCTTTGGGCGCGATGGGAAACGATGGCGGTCAAGCTGGACGATCCTGCTCAGGGGGAGGAAAAAATTTGCCGCACGGGCGTCGATTTGATTTGGCTCAATTCGCGATTCGTAGGCATTGTGGTAGAATCCCTCTCGATACGCTTTGGGAGTCAGAGAGATGGATCACGAGCGCTTTCGGGACTGGTTCTCGCGTGTCGATGAGTTGACGGCGGCGCAGC